>Ga0123357_10005868_pt1 | contig 14823 bp, 14 predicted proteins | sample TergutEmb28metaG_FD_89873 | JGI IMG/M metagenome (GOLD analysis project Ga0123357, IMG submission 89873) | Embiratermes neotenicus P4 segment gut microbial communities from Petit-Saut dam, French Guiana - Emb289 P4 | ecosystem: Host-associated > Arthropoda: Insects > Digestive system > Gut ...
AAGCGTCCATGCTTTCGCCCTCGTTGCTGCCACTCGACTGAAGGCAGAGCGCTGTACTGCACATGGCTGAACTCTTCAACAGGCATTGTCAATACTGCGCAATGCGCCAGCTCCTCTCTGTCCAGGTTACCGCGTAATTTGAAAATTGCCTTTACTTTTTGAATTCCCCTCGTATCTGGTAAGGATGTAGGTAGTGGATCTTTGAATCCATGGTAATTCGTATTTATAGTAAAAGCCAACAGTTTATTGTATACAACAACACTCAACAGTGCTACTTGTTTTGGTGTATATGTTAATGCATTTTACCTGTTTTTCAGTCACATACATTATGCCTGCAACATGTAGCATTGTTGAGCATTGTTAAGTACATTAAATTGTTGTCTGTGATGGTGGTCACAAATTACCATTGGTTTATTATAAGTACAACAGGATGAATTCCGTCAAAAAAATGGATCTCTGCCTATTTCAGGCCATCAAGACCTATGTCACCAATTCCAGTATTTACTGATGCGCTGATAGAGAGTAAGAACTCAGACAGTACCTCTGTTACAGTAGTGATAAAAAATGATACTGTACCAGAGGGAAATATTGCTGGATCTGAGACTGAGAGAAACAATGAATCAGTGCCTCAGAATGCAGGAGACATATCTAGATCAGCGATAGACAGTAAAGTTTGTGAAGATGCTGATCCTGAGCAGGTGGCTGCTGATACTGAGTCGAGCAATTTGTCAGAAAATAAGCAGAATGAGAAACCATCTCAGATCAGTGGTAGCCCAGTGGAGGAACACTGGCTGGAAGTGAGTATGACAGAGTATACTTTTATGTGAGATCTCATAAATGGTATTACACTTTCACTTCATCCATTCAGCCTTTGGATGTGGAGATTTGTGGAGGGCTTGCCACTGTTTTGACTCTTTGGCATGTGTTTGTCATTACACCTTGTTTCTTTACATTTCAATAGTAGTGTAGATAAGTCCTGCCCTCCCTCTGATTCAGTAGTTAGGGGCTTTATCTATATCACTGGCTTCAGCATGTTTTGGATACTCTTTTTTCAACATTTATCTTTGTTTTACTCAGCTTTTTCCACCATATTATCTTGCCTGTTAATTTTTCTTAACCAATGGTCCATTTTATATCTGGTAAACATATGTGAAACATATGAATTTTGAGTTTTGCTTTCAGTCATCCAATGATAAAGTTATGGTAGTTTGTTCCTTGTACTTAATTATTTACTGTTCCATGATGATGCAGCAAAGATTTGAGGTATAGCTGCCTGCATTTTTCACCTGAACATTAAATGGACAGACATGTCAGATTTATTCCCTGGCAGCTTTGCTCATTGGGAAGTGGCCACCAGTAACCATGAATGAAGTTGGGTGAAAGGAGAGAGTGAGTAGAGTTAGAATGTGTTTCACCATGAATGAAATCAACATTACAGGAGCTGTGCATGTAATTTATGTCAGTTATGAAGCATTGCATCTAATGAACAGTGATTTGATAAGTAGTTGTTAATGTAGATTTTAAGGTTTTCATGTTGATATTGATTGTAGGTGGCAGTAGGTTACACATTTTGATCAGAGAAGAGAGAGAGAAAAAAAAAGAGAAGGTATGAATATTGCATTTCATTAGTGACAGATTTTATAAAAGAAAGAGTAGTGAATATTTTCTAACTCTGAGCTCCGGTAAGGTGGCCCAGTAAAAAGAAGTGAAAAAGTAACATCATAGAGGAAAATAATGATTAGGAAAGTCTTTAAACAGGTAAAAATATTCTGTTTTGTAATAGCTGTAAGAGGCCGGCACCATGCGGTCTGGTAAGGTGGGTATAGGAACATACTGCATCCATTTTTAAAACGTTGCTACTCACCTGCTAGTTTACTTTGAGATTGTACTCCACAATGTGAAGCTTTACTGCCATGACAACCTCTTGTCCACTTCCAAATGTCTGTTTACATTGATATTTCACGACTCATAATGTAGGTGTCGGCAACAGGTGATGGAAAACTCCACAGTTCAGACAGTGTCAGCAGCCTGTCAGCGGTCATTGCTGGTGGGACAGAGCAACAGAATATTGACAGTGTGCAGATTCCTCGTGACAGCAGCATTGATACCATAGGTGACACTAATATGCAGTCTAATATGGCAGTCATTGCCCAGATCAGTCCTGACCAGTGTGGTCTACCCCTCATGGTCTTCACACAGGTGGGCATCCAGTTTGTTTCTAGAAGACAACATTTTGTATGATGAGTTTCTTCTTTAAGCGCAGTGAATAAGTCATGGGATTTTTTTTCTTTTAGAAAAGTGATAAATGGAGAGGCATGGTTGTGAGATGATCTGCGTAGAAGAGGATGTGTAAAATAATAATAATAATAATAATAATAATAATAATAATAACCGACAGACAAAACAAGTACCAAGACTTGGCGAATGAAATATGTGCTATGTGGAAGCAAAAGGCAGCACAAGTGATCCCAATAGTAATATCATCTACAGGAGTAATTCCAAAGTCACTATCACATAGTCTAACAAGACTTAACTTGCACCCGAATACAACTGCAAAATTCTGTAATTCTTGGCACATGTTCAATTGTAAGAAACTTTTTAAACTACAAGTAAGACCACCGAGCCTAATCCTGTTGATTGCTACATCCCAGGATAGGGGAATATTTCCCAGCTAAATCTGAGAAATGAGAAATTCGATGATGATGATGATGATAATAATAATAATAATAATAAAGTAGGAGAATAGAGTCACTAATCAATTTTTGTGGTACCCAGTAGAGACACTGTTTGTGGTTTTGCTTTGTACTGTGATTGTTTAAATGAATGTTAACATGAAATATAAAACAAACAGTGCTTATGTGAGGTCCCTGTAGACCTCTGAACGAGGTGCAAGTTGAAAATAGCAGAAGAAAATGCAATAATTGCCCATTGTTATTCAAATAAAGAGTGTCTGCTTTATACTGTGCTCAAGATTCCAGTGCTTACTAATAATTACATGACATGTTTTGTGTGGTTTTGAAATGTCATCAGTTTCATTGAGGGAAGAACATAATTTACAAATATTATCAAAGTAATTGCTAACAAAATTGTTGGATTTAAGGGGGAACTGATGTCTTATCTAATGAGGAACTTTATATACTGACCAGGCATTTAGTATGGGGCACTCAGGCCAAGGATGGCCTACACATATTCTATGAGCAGAGAGAATATGAATGCAGAATTTTGGTGGGGAAACTTGTTTGATAGATGCCACTTGGAAGACCAAGAAATAAATGGGAAGGTAATTTTGAGATGTATCCTAGGTTGTGAGGCTGAGAGATGGATATTCCTGGCTAACCATTGTGTCGTTTGGTGGGCTTTGGAATTAGCTTTGTGGAAATGGATTCTACTACTAGTAAATGTGATCTCTGAATTAATATGATTTTACCATACAGATGTCACTGTCCATTTGTAGGGGTATCTGTGTCATCCATATCTATCTCTGCCATACCTGGACCTTCTCAGTGACGTCAATGTAAGAGGGTATCTGGTTGGAGCGACCAACATCCTGTTCAAGCAGAAGCAGCAGCTGGCAGATGTTCTGGTTGAGGTAAGGACATTTGCATAGCTGTCAGTGGGTTAGCATGAATAGGCTTGAAAGCTGGAAATTGTCATCTGTTCTGATCTCTGACTCAAGATCATTATTATTGAACCTGACACAGACAAAGCAAGTTTCCAACAAAGTTGGGTTCGGTCTCAGACGTGTTGTGGCTGATCATGTAAGAAACTTTTATTGGATTTATTGACTATGAAAGCTGCATATTTTAAATACTGAGTTATGCAAATTAAAATGAAGTGTCTAAAATGCCAAACTTCTCTCCTGATTTTTCCTGCTGTAAAAATTATGTATAATTTAGCATAATTCTGTGGCAGGTTGAGGGGGCTCGTTTAGAAACACAGGATGCGGAACTGCGTCGGCAACTGCATCTCACAACAGAAGACCTTAGGTTTGCTGATTTTGTTGTAAGGCACGTGGCAGAAGAGCGTCATGACGTGTTCCTAGATGGTGTTGGTTGGGAGGGAGGAGATGAGTGGATTCGTTCACAGTTCCGAGTGTATCTGCTGTGCCTGTTACGCACGTCTCTTTTGCAAGGTGTGTGTTCATTTCAGTTATGTCAGTGTGCAGCTTTGTCATTTCGTTAATATTCAGGTGGTTCACTTTATGATATTGTAATTTGTAATATTGCTTGAATGCAGCAAAAATAAATCTTGACTTTTTTATTAAGTTGTTTGACTTGTGCCATGCATTAATGTAATTTATCAGAAATGACTTTTAATTATTCTGACTGCATGTAGAATTTGGTTAGAAAGCATGAGAGAAAGGGGCCAATTTGAAGATCTTTATGTGGATGGGAGGGTAATTTTGAGATTGATCATTCAGAAATAGTGAGAAGGAGGGTGTGAACTGGATTTATGTGGCTCAGATTGGTACCAGTTGCTGTTATGAGTGCAGGAACCTTTGGCTTTCATAAACAGCAAGGAACTTTGTGGTTAACTGATGGACAGTTAATAGCATCTCAAGACTTAGTGGACTTTTGGTTGTGCATCACTGTGGAACAAGGTAAATCAGGATAATTATGCACATTGCCATGGTTCTGTTTGTACAGCTTCATTAGGCACATTTACATAGTTGTGAAAATGACCTGTTAGCTTTATCATGTCCATCTCTCATCATTATCAGCATGACAACAACTGGACGAATTGCCGTCAATTTTCATATGAGGACTTCCACAGAAATTGGTTAAGAAAATTTGAATTTGGTTGAAATCATAGAAAGAAAATATTGGGCACTTTACATAAAGACCTAGGTGTATTACATATTTTTGGCAAAATATATAGTGTAAAAATGAGTGAAACTCGTGTTTCCACGGTAGTGCCTTCAGGATTTATTATGTTCTTGACAGTGACATACAGTAGAAAGGAATGCACTGTTGGAAATGCTGCAGTGTTACATTATGCATATATTTCCTGTCTGGTTTTTAAAATGATGTTGAGCATGTGAAGATGATGTTAGCACAAGGTAGGAGAAATTGTGAAATGTGTTGGAAACTTTCTGTGTTTTGCTGAAAGACTAACGGAATAGTCTAAATGATGTAACCGGTTGCCTGCAGTGCTGGAAAGCATTTTATCGTGATTACTTCGAAGTCTTAACTAATTGTAATATGCGTGTCATTTGATGTGCTAACATGGTTGAACTTGATTTTGCTTTGTTAGATGGCAGTCGAGAGGCAGAACATTTCAATTCAAGTTTTATGACAGCATGGAAATCAACTCATAATTATAAGATGTGGGTTAGTGGTGAGCATACTGGAATCTGGGACCTGAATCCAGGACATCCATTTGCTGGTCAGTTGTCAGTAGCTGACATGAAGCTTCGTTTGGCACAGTAAGTTTGCATTCAGATGAAAGTGTGAGTGTGTGTATGTGCACATGATATATGCCAGATGCTTACAGCAGTACTACTTACCAAAATATTACATTGGCTGATGATAAATCTTTTGTATTGTAGTACAATGCAAAACACAGAGGGAGGTCGCAAGTTGAACCAGGCCATGGCTTCAACAGGTCGAGCTGTTGCTACCACAGGTCGAGCTGTTGGTGAGTATGTTAAGCATATTGATAAACCACTTGAATCTACTTAATACTCTTAATCCCAAATTGAGGTTTCAGCAGATGGTGTTTTGAATTTACAGGTTCTAAACTTATGTTTTTTTTTGTAAAGCTGTACCTTGAAGTCCCTGTGTAATGAATCTTTGGGGGAATGTCCTTTCTTACACTAAATTTGGGTTTTATGAAAAATTCCCAAAAAACTGTTCATATTCTTGTAATGTGTGCTGTAAATAATTATGATAAAAAATGTCTTTACATAAAAAGTTAAAGAAATTGGTTCTCTGTAGTCTGCACCAAATCAGTGTACAAGTTCTAGAAGGCTGAAAATTTCTTACAGTAATACAGGTTAATTACAAGACTGAGACTTGCTCAATATTGAAAATCTGCATGGCTTGTGTAAAGCTTTGACAAGGATCTAACAACTGTTCTTGAAATACGGGGTTTCACCATACTCAGATTTCACTGTGCAGTCAGGTCTCATTTTATGTGATTTCTTTATGTGCAATTTTGCTTTAATGCACCTTGAAAATTTGCACCACTTTTTGAATTTATGCAATGATTTTTGATTTAACATGATTTGGTATAGACGATTTGTGGCTACACTTGTCTTTTGTAGGAAGCTAGCAGAAAATGATGTCACTGTCACGCCATCAGTCACGTGTGTATTATGTTGGTGGTATAATCATGTGCTTCATGTAGTTTCCTCATCAACAGCATTGGCTTTTCTTACCAAGATGGGTGAGAAACATAAATCTACATCACCTAGTGCAATCCAAGTGGAAAATCAGCGAGAGGCAATCGGTACCGAAGAGAAATTAGATGCGAGAAGCTGACTTGAAAAACAAGAACAAATGTTAGACTCGCTTGTAGTAGCATACACACAATTTGTGATAATGATGATAGAATTAAAGAAAGTGCCAAGTCAGGAACTGAAGTGTGTGTAGCAAGACTGCTACAGTCCTGTCAGAATGAACCGTACCAAAAACTATGGATGTGAGTCTCTTACATATGTATTGCATTAAAAGTAAATAAATAAATTTTATAGAAATCTATGTGAACTGTATAGTAATGTATATATATATATATATTGTATATACAGTACATTTGTACCCAGCAGGTTCATATGTCCACTAGTGGTGTAATCGTACACTGTATAGAATGAGGTTAATTCCATAACCCCTAGGAAATATGCTGTTTTAGATGGGAATTTTGTGTTTGATTTGTGCAGTTTTGATTTGTGTGACTTTTGCAGGAACGTAACCTTGACATAAAATGAGACCTGCCTGTATTTATGTTTCAGGAATTAGTGTTATGCACACAGTAATGTAAATGACCTCAGCACTTGACAGAGGTTGATAGACTCACTCTCTTCATGCCTAATATTAATCATCCCATTTTTTTTTTTTAGCAGGTAGTGTTGCATGTGTATCGAATTGCCTTGAGGACGTAGGATACCTTGAACAATATTAGGCTGCTTGGTTTGTGTAATTTAATGGACAAAAATTTACTGGAATTTACAGAAAACAAAATATACACCTGGGTGTTGGCTGACACCCTAATTGCATTCTTGAAAAACTGGGTGTAAACCTGAAAGGCGTAAATCAAAAATGATACTCGCATCAGAAATAAGAGGTTAGTGTAATAGAATTGAGCCAACCAGAGGGTCCTAAACCAAAAATAAGAGAGTGCAAAAGAAGAAGTGGTGTGAATTGGCAAGTGGTGTTAAAGTAAAAAATTCATAAAACAAGAGTGTGGTATACATTATTACTGTGCTACTGGTGCACATTGTCTTTGGTTTCTGCAGGCAACAAGGTTGTTGGATTACCTGTAGGCAAAATATATGCAGCACACCACATTCCATATTAGAATGTGCTGCAGAACCGACTTGTTTGAATAGAAAACAAAACAAACAAGGAGAAGTGAGTAAGAGTGTGTGCAGTCTATTATCCTACTGTTCAGCATTCAGTCAAGTTAGTGTGTGATGTCATTGTCAATATTAAGTTAGACTCTTTGTGTACAGTACATATTTCTGAAGTAATTACTAATGAAAGTCTGTCTAGTGGATACTATTTTAATATAAAATAATAGCCTATGCAAAAACTCTGCACCTTTATGTACGTTTTCTACCATATCTTAGCAATCCCCAAATGCAGTAAGTGTTGTGTGTGTTTTCTTCATATGTTAGGAAGTGTGCTGCTTTGGCTTCCAAAGCAGAATCAACAAATTTTGTATTGCTGCCTTCCCTTCACAACTTCTCCTGTCCAGCATATTGTTATTGTTTGCAGAAAAGTGAAATATTATATATATATTTCAGGTTTATTTAAAATTGTTGAACTGGTTCAGAAAATCAAGTGACACGTGCGCGCGCGGGTGCGCCCTCACGCACACAGCCGGACACTGTGCTGATCTAATATGCTTACATTTTTCTTGTTCAGGAAATTAGGTGGGTTTAGAACTGGTAATCCTAATCTGTAAGTTTAATATTTGATACATTAAGAATTTTTTAACAACTGCTACTAGGTGACCACATGTCAGCTAGGTACTAAACTGATTAAAGAACCGCACTTACCAATATGAAATGTTTAACTATCAACAGGTGATACTTTTTAATCACACAAACTGTATGTTTATCGATAGACATTTTGTATATGTACAGGCGGAGCTCTGTCCCAAGCACGTGGAGCATTGTCAAGCTGGTGGAGCACCTTGACTACCGTACAGAGTCCTGAAGCTGATGACTCAGCACCTGTTACTCTGGCAGAGGAGGCTAAGACTCATGAGAATGAGGAGAGCAGTAACCATAGTAACAGACAGGGTGAGTCTGTCAAGAAGCCTGAATCTGGTGAGCTGTTACTACTATCATCATCATCATGAGAATGTGTTTCCGTGTGTTGTGTTCTGCTCATTGTTTCTTTGCCACTCTATAAGCACTCCTTCTGCATGTGTGTACTATTTCCATAGTCTGTTCTGTGTTTCTTATCTCATCTGATCTTCCCACTTATATTTGGGTCAAGAAGAGAATGAGCACGGTTGTTAGGGTTCATCTTGACTTATTGCTACGCCACCCAACTTACACTGCACTTGTTTTCCCAAGTTCACCCCCCTGCATTAGAACAGGATAGCCCCAAACCTTATTATTGTTAAGTCATTAGCTGTAATAAAATATAATGAATGTTGTAGTATGTTATCATAATTAATATATTCTGATAAATTTAAATAATGTGGTTTGTCAGTAGAAATTTAAAACAACCAAGACAAGTCATTAACAAACTGAGAACATCTTCATAGTGTAACGGTTCTGTTACATTTATTTCATTTTGTTTGTCTCAAAAGAGATGCTTTAAATTATAATAACCTAAGAATTCCAGCTTTTAGCCTTTTGTGTGCATAGATTATTTTTAACTCTTGTTTTTAACTGGTCATTGAATTCAGATTGAAGGTTTGAAAGGAATATAAGCATTACAATTATACTATTGTTGCTTTTTTTAATTAACAAAAAAAGAAGAAGGTTGGGGGACTGCAGAAGACCAAAACTTACAGAAACATTTATGACACCTGAACATTGAATCCATATGCAACTTCCAGTATGAAAATCTGGAATTTTAATTGTTCATTTATAGAAGGTTTTATGGACGCTTTTGTACGGAAGGTAAACTGAGATTTCTTAGAGCGTTAGTCAGGCTGGCACCCCAGGCTGTCAGGATGTCATGTTGCTTATGTAATGCTGCACAAAATTTGTTTGTATAAGACTCCTGCCATCATTTGTTCTGTTATGCAGACTGCTAGAAGAGGTGTCAAAGAATGTGAAGTGCAAGGGTAAGTGCAAGGGTATGATATTTGACACATGATCATAATGTAGTGGTATATTTATAATGTTAGTGGCTTACAATGGATAGGGAAGGGTAGTTATTGTGTGTATTTTAGTGTTGTGTCTCTATTCTAAACAGTTCCCACAATGGCTAATACCAGAAACAGGGAAGTGAGAACAGACTCATTACGTCAGCAAACACGTGACAACCTGAATAACCTGGTCCAGAACAGTTCCTCAAGAAAGCATCCATCCAATGGCAGCATCATCCAGCCATCCACACAGACCATTCTTGACAGTGACACTGTTCAAGACCTTCTGAATACTTTGCAAGAAAAGGTTGGCGGCACTGCAACACAGCAGCTGCCCAGAGGAATCGACTGTAATCCAGCATCAAAAGTACCAGATGAGTCTAATGTAAATGCTGCTTGGCCAGTCAGATTGACTGGTGGAAGCAGTGGCTGTGATGATCACACCCTACCACAAGAGCCAGCTGGTTAGTTCCTCAAGATTTATTGTATTAAGTGTAAGCATATAGGACTGAAATTTGTGAGGTGTGTTCAGTATGATTGATCTAATAGCTATGTCAGGTTGCTTATGTCTAAGGACTATTAAATTAAATATACTAGACCTTATTGATTTGCCACTTTGATAATAATGTTTGATAGACTGGCACGTTTTGTTACAGTATACAACTACCTTGAATCACATTTCTTTTCACAGAGTATGTTCATTGTAATGGTCACAGATGTTTACAATTCTCATATGCCACCTGACACATTTCTTGAGATTCATCCATCTTAGCTCTTCAGTATCTCCGATATTCTACACATTTTTATTAGCTCCAGGTAAAATACTCATCAGAAGTGAAGTTAGATAATCACATTGATCAGTTACATATTGACAATACCAAATGACATGGGATGATTCATCGACTTCCCCCAACTGCATTGTTAAAGCAAGAAACTAGAAGTTGTCACCCACTTTGAATATTAGACACGTGTTCGGACTAATGTTAATTATACACAGCTCTTTGTAATGGATTACACAATATGAGCTTGTAGAAGTACACTGAATCGCTTAATTTAGTTTAGGTCTAGCAATGGCTTTTCTAGTTCACAAAGAGTCCACTTGAAATATATAGGAATAGGTGGGTGGATAATATTAAATTGGATCTTAATTGGAGGATGTGGGCTGGTTTAGGGTGGGGACCAGTGGGGTGCTGATGTGAGCATGGTAATAAATATTCAGGTTTTGTAAAAAGGGAATTTCTTCAATAGTTGAGGATATGTCAGCTTTTTCAAGAGTGGCCCTGCTCAGTGGAGTTAGTCCACAGGTAAGTTATTGTATGTTATAGCTATGGCTGTTCTAGTTCACAAATAACTTACATGTTTAGTAGCTAGTCTTGCTAACATTTACATTGGAAGGTATAAGCTATGAAGAATTTGTGGTGGCTGCAGTGTATAAAATCTTTCAGGGCAACTTGCTGCTTCAAATCACAATAATAGTCAAGTGTTTTGGCAGCCTTCTTTGTTTCCATCATCAGGGAATATTGCAGAGCCAATTCATGTAATAGGTCACCTGACAATATTTTGTGAATACTGAGGTGGCTTTAAAATGTGCTTGTTCGTGATATGTGAGCACACTTTACAGGTTCCCTCATACTTTTGTAAGAAGACAAATTGTAGCGTTGACTCTACTTGATGTCTGAATGCTTGCAATTTAATTGAATGCTGCAATTTTTGAACCATGTAGTTTATTGCGTGTATAATGTGAACAGATTCTGTGAGGTTTGAAGTTCGTTTGGCTATGGCTTTGAAGTTTGCTGTCTTCTGGGTTGTGCTGCCATGCAGTCTGGTAGAAGTGTACATATGTTCGAAGTGATTCTTTTGCCACCATCATCAGAATAGACAAATCTATGTAAAAAAGTGGTTTGGGCATAAGGTGTGCGTTTCATTCTTCTACATAATTTTGTTTCGAAAAATTGCATCTGTCACGATGATATAGGCAGCAGGTGATTCTGAAATGTTGGTACACTTGAAGCAGACTACATGGCATTACAAGCCAGAAATTGGCAAGCTCATAGGCAGATTTTTGTCTGTGTGTTATAGTATGTCAGTGGATTAGTCAAGGAGATCTTTATAAAAATCCATAACCTTACTCTATAGAGAAGCTGCTGTTTGTATGGTGGTAGATAAGCTTGAATGATCAACAGGTGGCAAGAAAAAACCAAAAACTCTTAACTATGTTATGAGTCTGTAAAGAAGTGATAAGTGCTTATTACACTGTGACACTGTAGGTATGTAAATGGGATGGCATTGCAATTTGTGCCGGTATTAACGTTGTCATGCAAATGGCATTTTTTTTATTTTATGAGTCTGTAACATCGTATTCTGCCATACCTTATTTTCCAGAATCCTCATGCAATATCCTAACCATAGTATTCCTCAACAAGTCCACAGCAGAGCACTTCAGAATCAAATTTGAATTGGTAAAATTAAATATACTTTTGCAGTATGAAGACTGAACCATTATACATAGTATTTATTTTCCTTTACTACAGTTTTAACACCAGACATTAAGATTGTTAGAATTCTAGGTTTAAAGTGTCTGTTGATGTCCACTTTAGAAAGTCGTTAATGTTTGAGCCATTTTTTGAACTCTTGGAAGTATTTGGAACACATCTTATTCACCTTTGATTGTTGTTGGCAAAGAAAATATATCAACCTGCTGTTTATTACAGTGTGAGCAGATGTTTTAGTTTGCGCTTGAAGATATTCAAAAGGAACAGTGATGTGTGTTTGTGATCTGGTACCATAGCGTAGGAGGAGGATTGTAGTGATGTACAAAAGGACAGGAGAAGCAGCAAGAAGTTGTAATGCTAACCTTTGTTATTTTTCAAGTGTTTTCATTTGTCATTTTAACACCATGACCTCTTTGTACCAAGCTGTTGAGAATTTGGAGGTGGATGCCATGTTTCATAAATGCACATATAAATGTGTATTTTTTTTTTTTAACTTTTAAGGCGTTAGTTTCTTTATTCTTTAAACAGAATTCTTCCAACAGGACCACTGTATTCCAGTACTCTGTGTATTTTGCAGAATAGTTCTGTCTATGACATGAAATGATAAAGACCATCATTACTGAATGACAAACCTTATAGCTTTAACTTTAAAAAAAAAACTGTAGTTGGTAGGTAGTGGAAGATTGTATCAAATTCAGTGAAATGGGCTTCAGAGAAATTTTTCTGGGGGTCAGTGGATTTGGACTCTGAAGGTGAAGTTTGTTTTTCTTAACTAAGCACCACGCGTTGAAGATGTATGGGGAGCAGACATATAGCTGCATGCATTCTTAACCTCTGCAGTAGACAGTTGTGAGTGGTCAGCATCACATTCTGGTGGCTTTACCCCTCAGAAGAGTGCCCATCGTACTTACTGGGTAGCAGTTTGTGTGGGCCCCAAGCTGGTGTGAACAGTGTGAAAAAGAGAAGCATCTCTTGCACTCGCCAGGAAACAAGCTGTGGTTTATCAGCTGTCCAGCACCAATCCTAGCCAAACACAGTAAACTGGGGAAAATCCTAAATATGGGAAATGTAAGATTATTGACTTGGGATCATTGAAAGCTCCAGAAAGTACAAACAACCTTAAATTATTATAACACTTATAATTATATTATCATATTTAATGTTCTCCTCTGTCATATTCTTGTAGCTTTGGTAGATGAAAACTAAAGGTGAGCCCTTTGTTATTTTATTGTTCAAACAATTTGATGGATCTTTATTTTAAGCTTTTCTGTCATTTTTCATTCAGTGACAAACATAGATAACATGTCGGTGACATTCTAATAGAATCCAGCTTTCTTCAGTTTTATAGTAATCACTGCAACTAAATATATGTTATTTGTATTGAAACCGCAGATAACAGGCAGACTAGGCCTTATACTGTAGAGGATTATGATGAAGGAATGTTGTCACAGTTTGTGGAATGCCATAGGTTTTACTTGGTATCTTTCCACTATATTCAGTGTTGGTCTAGCTGCTGCTGTGATGTATCCAGCAGTATATAAAGTACCTGAAGAATCATGTGTTAATGGAATGTGATACCATGTATTTTAATGTGTAGTGACCCATGTGTTGGAGGAGCCTGCTTAAAAATAATTCTTCTTATGCTCTGAAGATGGAGGTAGCAGGCATGCCTGAAACTTTGATAACTTTACACCAATGTACAGGGTGTCATATCTTAGAAGACTTCATTGATGAGGCTATGGGAATGCCAGAACTGGCATGTAAGTTCTAGTCTGTCAGTTGGACTAATTGCTTTTTGGTTTCTCAAGTATTTGTATTCAGAAAAGATAGGATTATTAAAATCTAAACATAGGAGGGGTGTAAGTTTGGTTGACTGTGTCAGCATTTTGTTTAGAAATTTAAATGTGTGTGTGTAAGTTGGTAGGCATTAGACATTCACAGGCACAGAGTGTGGTGTTGTTAATTGTGTGCTGTAATGCTGCTTTTGCTTGTGAGATTTGAGGTTCTCTTGGTGGTGACTATGCAGATTGCTGTCTTGTGGGATGTGATGCTGTATGACTTGATGCAAGTGTATGACACTTCGGGGGGAATCTGCTGCTTCCGTCATCATGGATATTAAATAAAATACACCATTAGAACTGTTTACACTTGATGTTAATTGTATGTTAGGCTGTACTTTCCTATGGAAATACAAATTCATAACACACAAAACTGGGGTAATTATTGTATGTTTGTTTCATTTGTGCAGCTCTTGCTTGTATCAAGGTCAGCTGTGTGACAAAATCCGATCTCTGTAAATGTTTATGCTGTAGTGTAAGTGGTATTAATTTATACATGAAATTGATGCTGTAAAAGTGGCTCGAAACAGTGTATGTGTGTATGATTGTGGTTTCCAACTACTCTTATAAGTCTTGGGCCAAATTGACCTTAAAACTTGTGAGCTATGAAGTAGATTGTGAATGTGTGTGTATTTTAAAACTAAGTTTTACATTTAAGATTTTTACAGTTCCGGGTAAAGGAACAGCTTGATGGTAGTGACATTATGCACAAATGTTTACAAAGAAAGAAAGAAAGAATGAGAGTGCGAACGAAATCATGAGCTGGGATACCATGAGTGTAGATCCTTAAAACAAGATAGTGTGAAGTGGCAAGGTGAGGACTGTACTGTTATTTATTGGTCCAGTTTCATGTATTTAACATCCACAAGCTTAAATTGCATCATTACTCTGTGTATCTGTAGGAAATCATACTTACAGTTACTGATATATGCACTAAGTTGCAGGAATTGTCCCCTACTCTTCTTTCTTCCACGCACTCCACAGTCTCTCCCCACCTCCCCACC
>Ga0123357_10005869_pt1 | contig 14820 bp, 7 predicted proteins | sample TergutEmb28metaG_FD_89873 | JGI IMG/M metagenome (GOLD analysis project Ga0123357, IMG submission 89873) | Embiratermes neotenicus P4 segment gut microbial communities from Petit-Saut dam, French Guiana - Emb289 P4 | ecosystem: Host-associated > Arthropoda: Insects > Digestive system > Gut ...
ACACACACACACACACACGGTACGATTCATCTGAAAGACTGAACATAACGATAATATTATAGATTAATAAACAGTTTTTTAGTTGTTAACGCACAAATTTTTGCAGAAGCACAAATATTAGAAGAACAGCACAAAATTCAAACAGTTGTTCTTGGGGGTGAACAATTTTTTTTTCTTAAAAAAACGGCTAATAATCCAGTGTTTCAAATGTGAATTGAATGACTGAATATATTTTAACCTAGTCTCCATTTCATATTTTTTTAGAGCTTTGATCTCTTATATTTTTTCATATGATTAATCAGATTTCAACAGTTTAGACAAGAAGAAGTTAAGAAATTCTACACATTGTTGCACAAACAATGATCAGTTTTCTGACTCCGATTGGGGATGTGTTTCCCTTATATAACTTAGGAAGTGCAATGATATTTTATACGTAGCACGTGCTCCAATATTAAAAACCCGTAGAGTGTGTTTACGTATCTCAGGTTTCTCGCCGCAAACGGCGATTTTATCCTTATACATCGACTGGAGTTCGTGGTGAAAGTCATGTTTACTCTGACATCAGAAGTAGAAATTTAAATACATACACATCTTACGAGAAATTTATGAATAACAGATACGTGGATGTAATTAGGATCATATTAATTAAAAGGACAGAATACGTAAAAATTAAGAACAGACATTTGAAAGGTGTACAGAAACTATGTGTATGTTAAGATTATGGCAACTGGCAGTAAGAAAATCAGTAATGTTTATTTGTATGTTGTAGCGACACTTGGCATACGAATAGGCTAGTTGGGGCAAAACAACTTCAATATTCTTGCGAGAAGTGTCGTTACATAAGGATTTAGCGCTGATAACTGTCGCCTTGTTCTTGATTGCCAACTTATGGCAACACCACAATCCTGCGTTGTGTTCGCTTCACTTCTCTGAAGAGACATTTGTCATAAACTCTTCAAAGATAACAACATTTTCCATGACGCCACACTGCGCGCGATGAACTTACGGGGTTATATAATTTTCCGCATGCAAGAAATTTCGTACCATTCACAGGGTGCGGCCTGGCTGTCTGATTGGTTGGCTGTCCTACTACGCCTCTACTCTCGCATGATATTTACACTTCGCATGGAACCTTCCCGCTCTATCTTGTTTTTATCATTTACAGCAGCCATAATGTCCTTGTTAATAAGCCATTTGTAGAATTTAGCAGATATTACGAAAAATAGTGTCCTGGTTGGTTTACTGTGGTGGAACTTAGCTGCTGTAGGCCAGGAATAATGAATGTTTCCGTTTCCTAGAGTACCATTTACATTGGGAACTACTACTAATAATCTAGCACTACCATGCCTCTAGTCAGAGCATACCACTACATATAGAAATTACATTACGCAATAAGGCCCGTATGTAGAGATCTCTGCAACACGTGCACGCTCAATGTATATAGTAGGACCTTAAGTTCTCTGGAAGAAAACATGAAGATGGCCAGTAGGCCGAAACATGTAGTTGTCTAGTATAGTCATTAAATACACCCTAATTGACATAGTTGTGTTTGACTACATACCCTTTTCCAATTTACTACTAATAACATGTAATGCCAGCCGTCTCTATTTTTCCATTACCGCCGTAATCACATTGTTGTGCTCATTGTTGGCACTTTAATTCTTCGCTTCTATATGGTTAATTTGAGCGCCACAGTTACTGAGTGGCTCATATTGTTTATACAGATAAAATCCATAATCACTGTTGCCATCCGAAATGTCAGTTGATGTCAGTGCTTCACCATTCCTGCTGTAGGCACACAACATACATTTGTGTGTTCAGCAATGGATACAATCCAGAACCGAAGTAATTATTATTCTTCTAACTACGATATATTGCTACAGTAACTGAGTTTAAGTAGCGGAGTCTGAGAAGCTGGCATTTGCCCAGGTAATCAAGAAATTCCCCACACAGGTTAAGAGTGTGAGTTATGAAACACTCATTATGCATCTTTATCATTATCTTTACCGTTGCACCGTGCATTTTGTAGTTTATTTAAGTAACACATAAGCAAGTGCACATTTATAACCTTTAATAATCTAAAATTTACATTACAACACTTAGAACGCTCCTAAATATTTCGATCATACGATCATCCTTAGGGAGCATACTTTCTTCCTTGCTAAAATATGCTCCCTAAGGATGATCGTATGATCGAAACATGTAGGAACTTTTTAAGTGTTTTAACGTAAATTTTAGATTATTAAAGACCATATATGTGCATTTGTTGGTGTGTTACTTCAATAAACCTCATTATGCAGTTTTGTCTAATATTCTATCAGTTCCTCCATCTTACAACGTATGTATTATTCAGCTTTAGTGTTATAGTATGGTGCCAGTGCATTACACTCCATAAATGTCATTTGCAGTACTAAGAAAAGGGCGAATGTATGCCTTGGTCGTTAAGAGTTGGGATGTAGATGCCGAAATGCTGAGTAGATCGTTTGTAATGATTTATACCTTTCATCCTGCCAAATGACTGCCTTGATGAAGTGTTTTACTGGGGCATGTGTTTCGAATCTTGACTGTGGTTTGGGTATTTATATAAATTTGAGAACCAAAAGGACAGCAAGAAACAACAGAAAATATTCCACGAAATACAAAGAAAACAATGCACAAAAAGGCAAAAGAGAGAACGAATGCATTAAATAATCATCAGGCATGTTGGAAGTGCGAAGAAAAAGTTGGATCATATTGCTGCTGGTTCTTCTGTCTTACAGCAGCAGTCAGTTCTCAGATGGTGGTTGTTATTCATAATTAGTTCCCCACTTCGCAGTTAGTCATAAGCAGCATTAACACCCAGTTAGTATGCAATATGAGGAAACGTGCTTGCCTCATTACTAGCACCGAGAGAGTTTTTGTCATTTTTTCTGCTGTTCTTCAAGGGTTGCACTTTTCTTACTGAAGTCAGTTCCCCTTTAATTTGCAAAAGAACATACATATTGAAATTTTGAAATGGGCATGTCACTGAGAAAATCTTATCCACTCGCCATATTTATTTTACTAGGTTTACTCGGTGCAATGATTAGACTAGAGATCAGACGGCCGATGTATTGTGGTTTGGTTGCCGGCACAGGCAAGTTATGTTTCTCTTATTTACACTGTCCAAACTGGATGTATTGTCCTTCCAGACTGTAGTCGAATAGTAGAGGGTTTTTTCTCCGAGGTAGAACGGCCGGGACGTGAAGCTGAGCTCCCACTTTTATCTAGTGCCTATGTTAAGAATGCATGGAACTACATTTCGACTCTTTCGTGTGTGTGTGTGTGTGTGTATGTATATATATATATATATATATGACACAGTACTCAACTAAGAAGAGGAGCCGAGATAGCGTAGTCGATATAGCGACTCGCTACGAGCTGGACGGTCCGGGGATCGAATCCCGGTGGGGGAGAGTTTATCAGCACCTGTCCAGACCGGCTGTGAAGCCCATCCAGCCTCCTATATATTGGGTACCGGGTCTTTCTCGGGGATAAAGCGGCCGGGGCGTGGCGTTGACCACCCACCTCCATCTAGCGCCGAGGTTAAAGAAAAAGTAGAGCTATACCTCTACTCCCCCTCTGGACATTCGTGGCCTGTTCTAGGATGAACTTTACCTTTACATGTACCTTTTGCTCAACTAAGAAGAGGGACGGGTTTGCCGTTCTTTTAATTTATTTTCTGATGTTGGATGTGAGCTAATCTCGTGGCGGTGTTGCTGAAAACTCAAGTGTTCTGGGTCGTGACTGTGTGTATTTTAGGCGAGTTTCTTCTTGGACTGTCTGATCCTGAAGATGAAGGCACTATGGTACTTCGAAATATCGGGAACTACTCGCCCAAAGATAGAGAGTCACATCCCAAAAGTCTTGAATCATCTTGCATGATTTTTTCCAAAACCGCTTCACATTTTGCATTAAATATCTTTACAAGATGATTAGATATCTCCGCACTTGTAACAGTCTTCCTGTCGTTGATATCTACTGGATAGTTTGATCATAATATTGACAGATCACAATTTTTTTGAATATAATTTCGATTTATGAGAGTCACAGATACATGGAAATAATGTGAGTGAAATCCCGTGCAGTCACTCAGCTAGACAACAAATTGGTCTTCTTTTATGAGACTCAAATCCTGTTTACCGTGTTTACAACAGTTATTTTTAGTACTACTGTCTTCTGGGATGTGAAGTCGTGTAAGTTTTTAGAAAGTTGGTGACATTTCAAAGGAATCTGTTGCCTCCATCTCCAAGGCAGAAGAAATGTGGTGAATTCTACAAGACTGCACAGCGTCACTCTCATCTGAATGTTCAACGCTGTGATAACCTCAGATCTTACCGTCATTTCAGATCCGAGTCCGTGAGGAGTGACGTTTCGTAATTCGCTAGTTTGTCCTCCGTGAGAGATTTTTAGCCTGGTGGAATATGCTTTTATAAAATCCAGGGTGTGTATGTTAAAGGTGGTGTGAGGATGATGTTGATGATGATTATGATGATATAGTAATGACAAAAACTAAAGTAATATGAGGAAAGCTGAAGTCGGAGGCACATTAATATTAGCCGGTGGCCGGGCTAACTAGTCACTGTAGCGATTTGCTACTGTCCGGATTTTAGATCCTTCTGGGGACGAGCTTTTCCGAACATAACCATACTCTCCTCCAGGTTTATCCAACCTCCTGTCCAATAGGTACTGGGTCTCTTTTCCGGGAGTAAAGCGACCGGAGATTGGCGCTGATCACCCAGCCCTTTATATCACCCGTGTCGAATATGGGTAGAGCTACACCTGTGGCTCCCCACAGTGCCCTCTCGACATGTTAAGGAAATCCAGTAACTTTATTACGTTGCGTCACTTGCGATGTGTCAAAATAATATGTAATCAGCACGGACAGTGATTGAGAATTAAGTGAACAATATTGCATTGTATCGCACTGTTGTCATTCTCAGCGCACGTGTATTAATGCAGTTGCAAAGTTAGGCCCGCGAGTCTGGGGTCGTACATTGACGCCGTACCTCTTACGTAACTTGTATCACACGCCTATGAGGAACGTAGAATTTACTGTTCGGAAGAAATCTGACTGCAGAGGGAAAAAAATATATATATCATTTTTCTTCTATACGTGTGCATTTCTAGACACCACAGAAGTCTCTCTCTCTCTCTCTCTCTCTCCCTCTCTCTCTCTCTCTCCCTCCCCCCCCCCCCCAATTCTACCTTCTCAGGCACCTGCCATTTTCGAAATTACATAATAAGCTGATGTTAAGATTTTTCTGCTTTTTGTGAATAGGCACATAGATGCCAGTTACTTTAGAGGCTTCTTCTTAGAGGGAAAATGGTTTGCGTCTTTACAAAGTGGTTTTGGTTTGGTTTTGGTTGGTTTATTTGTTCATCCATTCAGTCACACGTTTAACATTGGACACGTCACTTACAGATTACAATACAACTTATAATATATGAACATCCGCACAATGTAATATAGTAAATAACAATACAAAATTTACTTGGAGCTGCAGCACGTATTGCGTGCAGGGATATGAGAAATCAATCAAAGAAAATAGGGATTTAATTCATGCACTATTGAATTTAATAAGTGCGAATTATTCATCAGTACATTTAAAAAATAATTTTTGTAGCAAATCTAATGCTTACCTTAACGTTGTGCCTTAATTTATTTGTCATTTTATTTAAATGTAAAATTGTTTCTCCTCATTATAACTGTCTGACGCATACATTTTGTTTAGAAGTATTTCGAAGTGTTTGGGATCTAGTGTCCTTTTTAAAGTCTCACCGGCTTGCGTATCATGATTATTATTGTTACAACTTCGTATTCAGGTATCTGTCCATTTACGAAAGTACTTGTTTTTGATTTGGAAGGTATTAACCAAATATCGTAATAAAATGCCTTACGATCACAGCAAAATATGTCACCACATTTACTGACGTAGTTTCCAGCGACTAGTCGGTTTCGCGCTCACGATGTGATTTGTAACAGACTGCGATTTTTCTAAATTCCCATTTTGATGACAGTTATCGCTATTGAAGGAAATAGGCAGTTGTAATAAAATCTCACAAAGCCTATATTTTGACTCGATCACAACAAAAACATATTTAGATTGTTGTTCAACTCACGTGAAATTAAAGTAACATCACTTGGACACTTGATTGAGTAAACCCTGCCAACATGATACACTTGTAGATTAATAATTTAGGTTAGAATAAGATTGCTTATTAGTCCTTGTGACTAGACTGTAATTACATAAAGCTCTGAAAGGCTTTATATATATATATTATACACATGTGGAGGATTAAGTTACTAAAGTGGCAGAAGCCCTGTCGGGCTGTAGCGGACTTGCTTTGTATGTTACATAAACGTTCTCTTGAGGATGGTGGGTGGATTGTCAATACTTCCTTCTTTTTTGTAAGTCAAGGATCAAAAGTTGCAAGGTCAGTAAATAACGTCTTACTTTAGTTTTTGAAGTTTTTGTAACTTTATTTCTACACATTGGAGAAATGTTTTGTTACGAATTTCCCTTGTCGAAATCCTCACGTAACTTTCCGACCAAAAGAGTCGCGTATTGATGCGTAAAAGAGCAGGAGAGCTGCGCTTCTGAGGCCCAAAATGTGGAGGTTCTGCGCTAGTCTACCTCTCTTCCCTTCCCTCTGTACACCGGGGTTGCGGGTAAATGACCCTTGCCTACCAACATCCAAAGGTCATGGACCAATGGCATGCATAGTTCAACCACCTTTCGGGCATTTTTCCATGGTTTTCTCCTTACGATTTACGATTCTGTGTTTTCGTTTCTGTCAACATGTTTTAATATACATTTTCAAGAGGCTCTCTGGAAATGCCAACCAAAACTCAGCGATATACGCCGCTCTTCCCAGAAAAAATGCCCGCGCTTCCCGACTGCTGTCAGTGAGTTGCATTTTGAGCTTACGTTCTTGCATTGTGCTTGCTTGCATCCGCCATATCGGGGCATTTTATGACGTATGAAACATGCAAACATTTATAACGATTTTTTTTTTAATATTTGAATGCTACAGAATTTCGGATATTTATCTTAGTAATCAACCAACTTGATGCACAAAATTTTTGTTTTACAATAAGTTTATTTCATGCCTCTACATGTTTCGAGCACCATGTGCTCATCATCAGGAGGTCAAAATTATATTATACAGTCTCTGGTATCATCACACCTATAGATGTGATGATTTTGTACATCAAGTTGGTTAATTACTAAGATAAATATATTGATATGCACGGTCAGCAAAACGTCAAAACTTCGGATGTTCTGAAATTATGCCTTGCAACTTAGGAAGTCCATTTAAAAATGCCGAAGTGTTACTAAATTACTTTAACTCTTTACATGAGGCACACTACACCGACCTGCTACACATGTTGTGAACTCCGCCTGTGGTAGAAATTTTTGAGAATGACACTATTTTATGTTGATGTTGCAATAAAGTACAATTCATTGTTACTATTACCAGGGGCTGTAGAGACGCTGTGAGCCCTTAGCAGCCCATTGTACATTCCATTAAAGGGAACAGAATGAAGTAGCCATGACGTAGATAGACCTACACCAATCTCAGATCTGAGTTGATATATACACTTTATTTCAAGTAGAATGAGAATGGCGGGGCATGTAGCACATGTGGGGAGAGAAGAGAAACACTTACAGGATTTTGTTGGGTAAACCTGAGGTGAATATGCCACTCGCAAGATGAGAAAATGATATTAAACTGAGTCTAAAGTAGGGTGAGATTTCGTGAAACGAATGCGTCTGGATGAGGACAGGGAAAAGCAGCGGGACGTTGTGACCTCTGTAATAAAACTACGGGTTCCATATCATGCGGGGAGATTTTTGTCGGGGTATGGAATTAGTACCGTCTTCTGAAGGAATCTGCTGCGTGGAGTTAGTTATACACTTTAGCTTAGTAAGTATTGTATAAATGTATGCAGGTAACCTGAATACGAGATCAGTATCAGTAAAATACTGTGACAGTAGATGATGATAGTAATAATTATTGTTACTATCACTTTATCAACTGTTGCTACTATCGGTTCATCAATTGTTGCTACTCTCAGTTCATCAATTATTGCTACCCTCAGCTCATCATCCCTTAGTCTGTCTTACGACAAGTCCATAGTTTCTTCAACAGAGAGTTTTGCACAGATTGCGGTCCAGTGCTTACTATTTTCTTTTCCTTAATGTCATCCAGTAGCTGCTTACGTCTTCTTCTTCCTCGTCTTCCCGTCATTTCTATCATTCCCTGTATCTTTCCTTCAGTAATGTGTTTTAGAAGGCAGTTCCCACGCAAGACGTGACCAAGCCAGTTAGCATTCCTTCCTTTTATTACATGTAGAATATTTCTTTCCTCCTTGAATGTATGCAATACTTCACTTTCAACACGATCAGCTCAGCTTATCTCCATCTTTCTCCAGCAGCACATTTCAAAACTTTCAAAGTATTTCTGATCCACTTTCCGAAGTGTACTATCGGTTATTAGTACTTAATAAGGGAAAAGGTGCATTCAAAAAAATTACACCTTAAGTGGGCCAAACTGTGCTACATTGTGAGCCTAGTTAGCAAATTGTTGTCCTTGGTCTGCCTGCTATTGATTATTTAGTGAATACAGATTCCCTTCTTTATCCTGTCGATTACACACACGTCTCAGCTGTGCTGTTGTGAGTTGGACTGAAGGCGTGGCCTGCCGCTTGAAAAGGACCCGAAAAACAGTGTTGGGTTCGCTGGACTCTCATACACGCAACTAGCGTGTTTGGTCTCCTTCTGCCAGCCTTACTACTAAGTGAAAGGGTTACGTCCTGTTCAAGCTACAACGGTCATATTCAATTAATAGTATCTCGCGTTGAAGAAAGTCTCCCCCTCCCTTCCGCACGAAACATCGTGACCAAATTCAGTATTTCCGGTGGAATTGTTCGATTCCGATCAAAATCCTGTCGCACGTTGCTTGAAGCGCAATGAATTAGGTAAAGATTCGATATGGCAACAATGCTGTGAAAACATCAATATAGCGTCTCCCCCACACCCCGACGCTTGATTCTCATTGGTTCAATCCGTAGCTCACGTGTAAGGGGCATTGGATAGGCTGTGTACAGTGTACGTTCTCAGTAAGAATTATTACGAAACTTTCTGCTTCATAATAGAAATGTCACTAAACCAAGCACCTTAATTTGTGTTGTAACACGAATCTGTCTTTGAATATATCGCTATTCCTCGTTTGTACCAAAACTAGAAAATTGTATTATTCCGTATACAGGGCTGGTTTCCGCCATTATATGAATTTACGGGTACGTGCAATAAAATTTTGAACATTGAGTCAGTCAAAAATTGAATGTAGATAGCTTTAGAAAAAGGTATTGTCTGGTTTCAAGATTTTGCGACAATGGGGAATATGATTATGAACATAAGGAACTGTGGGAAGATGAAACCAAGTTTAGACAAATGTTGTTAACTTTAGAGTGCGTTTCAGATCGAAAATTCATATTAAAACAATTTCTACCTTTTAAAGAAACAATCGTAATCGTAAGACGGGGAGAAGGACTTCACGATCCATCTGCAAATCTGGAGGAAGAACTTTTATCGGTGACGTGTTGTATTTGACTGCACAGAACACAGTGCTTTTTCTGAGAAGCTAATAGTCATTTAGTTATTATTCCGGTCTTCCGTATTTTAGGATCCCCGATACTTCATCACATTGTTCACAAGAACCAGCCACTGCTCCCGGTTCAGCGACAAATGAATCCACTCATTCTCTTTTAATATTGCTGTGCCGTTTAGTCATATGACTTCTGAATGAATCTTTCCCTCCGGTTTACCGACCAAAAACGTTTACGGATATATTTTCTTTCCTGTAATTATCACATTCCCTGCCCACTTCACTCTGTTTCTACTTTATCTTTGCAATAATATAAGGCGAAGAAGATTCGCCTACAAATTATGAATATCTTCATTAAGCCATTTTTCCCCACCGTCCTTTGTTGCTTCCTTTCTCTTGTGTCCAAATATTTTCTTCAGTTTTTTTTCTTGAATATGTTCAGTCTGTGTTGGTGCCTGAATGTGAGAGATCAAATTTCACACCCATATAATAAAAACAAGCAAATTTACCACATTGTATTTTAAACTTTACCGTTTAGTTACAAGAGGGGAAGAAAAAGGATTCTAAACTGGAATTAATGTCACGGTCTATGGGGATGTGACGTCGTGAAGTCTGCTAGATAGGTTCCCTCATTTCGAGGAACCTACTCTGCCTATCTGAAGATGGCGATCGCCCATCATACCATGTACTGACACCATTGATAAAATGGTTTACGCAACTCTGAAGTAAGACCCTGTTTCTTCTGTAGGAAACAATGTGCTTTATTACCTGAATATTCTCGAATCTGTATAAAAATTTTTTGTTTCTCCTGGTTTGTGGCAAGCAAGTAACTCCAAATCACAGAGTGTTTACAGAAACTTTCTGCAAGCCTGTATGTCTCTGTGCCTAATCTGTACAACAGTAGTAGTTACACAGATCTTGACTGCTAACACAGATCCAACGCTAGAACGCCTTGCTTGTAGGCAACCTCTAAGACATTACAGACTGGGTAGCAAAGAATAAACAGCCAATGTCCTACATGACAATGTTGTTGTTTGAGTAAGATGCAAGGATAATAGCCGATGCCAACAAATTTTTGTCGTAACACTTTTTTTTTCTTTCTTTCTGTTTTGGTACCTAGCCTGTAATGCATGCTTAATTTGTAAAATATTTCAAACAAGACCCAGAGGAGACCTGTCCGTTTAAAGGGGCTTACCTTACGGAACACAATGTGTACAAATCCTTTCTTTGTTATTCCGTAAACAACATTATAATGGGCGTGCTCGCACCGAGTTTCTGTTATATTCCTAGAATGTTCTTAGAGACAGGAACCGTACTTTTAGGTTAGTAGGTTTTAATTGGGCATATTTCTATAAAAATGTGAAAGGCTGCAATATAGGTCCATTAAAAATAAAGATACTGTGCGAATAACTTAACACTGTGTCGTGTTCGCATAACAATTTTTGTAATGGAAACGCAAGTTGTGTTCTCTCTGTGTTGTTGAGCACCATATCACTGGCAACAATATAAGCATATTTAACGTTGCACAACGACGTTTGTGTGGCCAATTTGTGCGGCAGCAATAAAACGTACTGGGGTCTTCACGTAAAATGTCCGATATTTTTGTCAGACTTTAACCGCATCTGGATTCCACCGATAGATTCTCGTAACGTCCCCATATCAAGTTTCAAGGAAATGAGTCCAGTGGGACCTGCAGTGATACATCCGGACACACGGGCAGACAGACAGTCGGACGGACATGACGAAGTTACGTAAGTAATAGGTTCTCTTCGTGACTGGGCAAACACGCTTTTAAACATCCCCTATTTATTACTAGGAATTTTCTCTAATATTTTGTTTAATCACTCGCATTATTTAAATTATACGAAAGTGTGAAGTGTGACCTGATGGAACGGTTGATAAAAATGTCTGTTGGACGAAAGCGAGTCAAAAAAAATTGCCCGAAAATTCTTCGTATTATGGACCTTCCGTAATTAACTCCTTCGATTTCAGCAAGTAATAGTCACTCGTGCGGGATTTCAGGCTTCCGCCGCGGTGAAAATGAGATCTTCGCTCTTCTTGGATGTTACGCAGCATGGACTGGTAGTTATAACTACCAATCTATGCCGCGTAACATGACTTCACTGGTCATTCATGTTGCAAATAATTCCCTCTCCCCACCCGCAGTATTGTTGTTCTTGATTTGAGAGCCTTAACTGATCAGATGCTATCAAACTTTTACGACTGGATCGGACGATATGGTGTACTGTCGTTTTTCCATATGACGCCAAACGGCCTCGAGTATAACATTCAGACACAGTGGTGTTTTATTCGGTTGCACTTTTAACGACTTTTGTTCAGCATTTCCTTTCCTATGTCAGCTTTAAACACGGAACTTTTCTTTTTCGAATACTAGTTCCAGCCCTTTTAACACTCAACAAATACTGCCCTTACCTGCGGCAGAGAAATGTTTGGCTAGATCTTCTCCAAGGTGGAAGAGCATCCTTCTACCCTCTAGATGGAGGCAGTAGGTTCACTCAGACGTTTGATAAATTCCGTCACAATTAACGGTACCATATCCCTGAAAACAAAAAGCTTTAAAACCACCTGCATGAGAGCTTTAAACCACACATTGTCGTTATTTTAATTTTAAACTATCCGTTGATTTTGGGTGCTAAATTATGTTGTCATTACATCTGCAAAGTCATGTTTGAGAGCAACAACACATCAACTTGACAAGGTGGAAGAAGGGGTAAGATGTTACTGCAAATTGCTACCCACGAACATGCATTGAACAGCGATAGCATTGCTGCCATTCAGAAAGTTCGCAACACTGTTGTACCTGAATTTTTATTTGCGATGAATTAAGAGTGACCGGTGAGGTAACAGGCTTCCGTGATTATACGATGGCTTTTCGAGGAAGTACTCTGGACATTATAATACCTAAAGTATATTTCCGTTAATGAATTATAAAATTTTATCATTTAGTTGATGTCAGTAGTAACGAAGAAATTGGTTGAAAGAGAGAATAAATGGGAAATCACTGATTATATTTGACCCCAAAACTGCAAGCGGAACAACGCGGTTATTCGTGCATTGAAGATCATATTTTGCGATGTCTTCCGTGAGTTGTAATATTTGGCATTAAAACACAAAAGGACGGTATATAACTTAACTAAACCACTTTATTCACAGTTATAAGTAGAGCTTTTGGTGTGTTAAGGAGAATTGGCCACATAAATTTAACAACGCTTCCTGCATCTCTGCTTTACTGGATGAGCAAGGCAGTGCATTGAACCGCAGACTTCAATTCCTTTGACGATGAGCAGTCAATTTATCTGGTTCTTAGTAAATATAAAGCTATGGCAATCTCAAATGTTGATATTTGAACATCTAGCAGGCGATAAATCTTTTCCTTACTTCAGCTAATGATATAAGAGATTTAGCTTTCGTTATTTTGATTGATTATGGCAATGATCATGATGATGCGGGCGTACAATGCAGACAGGATGTGTTGGGGAATATTTTAACGCCCAGAATAGAGCTGCGGACCTGAGTCAAGTACACATTTTAATTAAAAATAAAAGAAATTGAGGGGTTGGTTGTGAGGGATGTTGGAGTTTGCGCAGTTTTGATTGGGGGAGAGACGCCCAATAGTACAGAACTTCCTCCCTATGTCTGCGGCGAGATGAACGAATCGATTTCCGAGTGGTCTGGGCTGAGAGGGGTCACTGCCCTTATATGGTGCTACAGAGTTATCAGCAGAACTACAGATTCATGCACGACTGTACGTCCGGTCCACCACATTGGCAAATATTTTGGACGAGCTGCCTTCACCGGCACAGCATCTGTCCTAAAATGCGTTTGAAAATACTGAATTTCGGGTGTTTAAGTCGTTACTGGAAGAACCCGAATGTTAAAGTAACTATATAAATTCGTCTTTGCACGCTAATCTTAGACAATTTCACCCATTTCACGTTAATAAGATTGTATTACACTATCAAAGGTAAAATTCTCCCTGGAACAGGCCATGAAAGCACAGAGGGGAGTAGAGGTATAGCTCTACTCTTTTCTTAACTTTGGCACTAGATGCCGATTGGTGGTCAACACCACGCCCCGGCCGCTTTACCGCCGAGAATGACCCGGTAACCAGTGTATAGGAGGCTGGGTGGACCCAAGGCCGGTCTGGACGGGCACGGAAAATTTCGGCCCCCGATCCAGCCCCTAGCGAGTTGCTATACCGACTATCTTAACCTTGCCTACTGTATTATACTCTCTTCAGTGCCAAAATTAGATTCACTAACATATTAATGTACCTTGTTGACAGAAGTTTTCCTATTTCTCTTCCACGTCCGAGTCCTTAACTTTGTAATGTCTGTAGCTATGAACACCTGCCAGTTTACTTGGTACCTAAACCCAGCAGATCGTACCCTAAACATATTTTTTGTTATAATATTAAAATATCTCCCCCCGCTTAAATACCAATCCCACATTCACGTAATTTTCCCTGTTGAAACAAAGAAGGCTGTAGGTACTGATTCTTGTGGGTGTAGTAGTTAGATACATCTGGTGTAGAGGAAATCACAGTTCTAAATGTAGATTGAAGTTTTGTTTGAATCAGTATATGCACCTATCTTTGTTTCCGGATGTGAATCTTGGTCATCCATCTTGGGAGGGTATCTCAAACTAAATTTGTAGCTTTGACTTTGTTGTGCTGAAAGAACACGGAAAAATATATTTGTGTGTAAGGAAGAGGAATTAATAGTAAGATGGAAAGCTAGAGAAAACTGCGTAGTAAAGAGCTTAAACAAAAGTTATGAAAAAAATAGATGGAGCATAAAAAATGAGAGGTACAGAGCACAGATATGGGAGATGGCAAATGCATGCAAAATTGAAAACTCGAAGGGAAGAAACCATTTTGGGGGACCAGAGGTTGATGTGAGTATACTACTTGCTTATGTGGATCTTGTAGGAATATGGTATCTGTAAGGAGTGAAATTGGATTTATTTGATTCAAATTGTGATATTTTGCTGGCCGTGCATCTCAGTATAATCTTAGCAATTGCCAAATTAATGCACAAATTATTGTTCTTTTAACAAGTTTATTATATTCCTCTACATGTTTCGAGCACTGTTGTGCTCATCATGAGGAAATCAAATTTTATTATACAGCGTCTGGTATAGTCACACTCTGTAGGTGGCCGTCCG
>Ga0123357_10005870_pt1 | contig 14813 bp, 15 predicted proteins | sample TergutEmb28metaG_FD_89873 | JGI IMG/M metagenome (GOLD analysis project Ga0123357, IMG submission 89873) | Embiratermes neotenicus P4 segment gut microbial communities from Petit-Saut dam, French Guiana - Emb289 P4 | ecosystem: Host-associated > Arthropoda: Insects > Digestive system > Gut ...
AATAGCACTGGGAAATGCAGCTTACAAAATTTTGTCGAATATAATATTGGGAAAAATTAAACCATATATTGAAAAAGTTATGGGGGACTATCAGAATGGATTTAGAGATGGAAGATCTGTAACTGACAACATATTTGCATTGAAAACAATACACAAGAAACTTTGGGAGTATGTACAGAGTGTACAGTATTTATTTATTGATTTTCAAAAGGCATAAGACTCTATACGTGGAGATACAGTATGGAAATGTATGAAAGAATTTAAAATTCCTACTAAACTAATAAATATGTGTAAAACATGTGTCCAAAAGATAAGAAGTGTGTTTCGAATAGAAGGAACATTATCATCTTTTTTTGAAAATAAAACAGGACTGAAACAGGGTGACCCTTTATCACCAACATTATTTAATTTGGCATTACAAAAAGTGATACAAAGTATACAAATGGTTCCTAGTGGTATAAAGATTGATAAAGAACAACTGAATGTATTATAGCATATGCAGATGGCATTGTATTAATTGGAAAAAATGAAATAGAAATAAGAAAACTTTTTGTAGAAATGGAAAACATTGCCAGAAAGTTTGGACTACAGATAAACTAAGAAAAGACAAAGGAAAAACAGTTGAAAGAAAAATAAAATAGGACATTTGAAAATAAAAAATTACAAATTTGAAAGAGCAGAAAATTTTAAATATTTAGGAGTTATACTTAATGAAGACAACAATCACCAAATAGACTTGCAAGACAGAATAAACAATGCTTAAAAAACACATTTTATGCTACAATGATTTTTTTAAATAAAAACATATCAAAGAAACTAAAATTAAAACTAAAGAACACAACAATGGCCCAAATATCAAAACAATACATTAAACAACACAACAATAGACTAAAGAACATAACAATACACTAAAGAACAACAATACACTAAATAACACAACAATACACTAAAGAGCACAACAATAGACTAAAGAGCATAACAATACACTAAAGAACACAACAACAGACTAAAGAGCACAACAATACACTAAAGAACACAACAATACACTAAAGAACACAACAACAGACTAAAGAATACAACAACAGACTAAAGAACACAATAACAGACTAAATAACACAACAATAGAGTACATAACAATACACTAAAGAACACAACAATAGACTAAAGAACACAACAATATAGTAAAGAACACAACAATATACTAAAGAACACAACAATATACTAAAGAACACAACAACAGACTAAAGAACACAACAACAGACAGAACGTTAACATATTCATCAGAAACTGGGACACTAACAAAGAGAGATAGAAAGCAATTGAACATTTTTGAAAGGAAAGTACATAGAAGAATTTTAGGCCCAGTATATGACCATGAAAAAGGAAATTGGAGGATACTAACCAATAAATAAATTTATGCAAGTGTTAAAAAACCTACTGTAATAGAGACAATAACGTTAAAACAGATTACGTTGGTTTGGGCATGTACAGAGAATGGAAGAAAATAGAATTACCAAATTTGGGAACAACAGGATTCAGAGGTAGACCAAGCAATAGATGGCAAGATGAGGTGAGGGAGGATGGACGAATAGTTGGTGGAGAAGGGTAGCAGGAAAAAGTATATAACAGAGAGGAATGGAAGAAGCTCCTGAGAATGGCAAGGAGTTGTCTCATTCTGCACATGCCAATGGAATGAGCATGGATTCAATTTGCAGCTTTCAAGTCAATAACAATTCACATTGTGGTCACTGAATCATAACACTGTGTAGTCTGGCAGGTAGGTACCACCATTTTAGAGAAGAACACTGCCCACATCAGCCTGGGTAGCTACATTTTCACAAGACATGTTTACAAGCAGAACTCATTACTTACAGGTTAATATCATGCAGATGTGAATGTCCAGTATGGTTTGATTAACACAATCATACATGCAACATCAGGTAACAGAAGGTGTTATCAATGTTACATATAGCACAGCAGCTCAGAGAAGTGTCATGGGGGATCAGAATGGTGGTCCTTGGGGCTTCCACCTGTCAAAGCACACACACGCACACGCACAAGGCAGCTACACGCACAATGAATACACCATAGGGTATTAGAAGGAACTGCAGTACACGGTGAAACACAACAGATGGTAGGATATGTGAAGACTACTTCCAGTGGCATTAGTACACATAAGGTACAGGTAACATAGCATTGTGAATATTTAAGCACTACACCAAGAATGTACACAAGAGAGTGGTAGTACAGCTGCATACATTCTTGTCCTTCGCACAAGATGGCTCTGATCAGCTGTACTCCCTTAATGCTTGGATGTATCAGTGCAAGATGCAGCTTCTATTTGCAAGAAAGTAGGGTACTGGGTGGGCTACAGAGCCAGTGTAGATGCAGTGTGGCCCAGAAAAGTAACATATGCACCCAAATAGGAGACAAACCTACGTATAAGATGAGGAACCCCTCCCCTACCCCCACAATCTGCAATTTTCAGTTAAATACTTAAGGAAAATGTGTTTAACATTGTGCGCACTTATAACACAAACCCCCAGTTTTTAGGCAACGAGTTAGGGAAATACATTTGTCGCAATCAGATAAACACACCATTTGTTGTTGCCTAGAACTAAACTCCAGTTCCCCAGCCATTCAGCCCTACCCAGTCACTGAACTAACTGAGCTACCCCAGACTGCCCTAAGAATACAGAATGGCACAACTGTCAACAGCTGACACAGTCATGTGGTGTCACCACCTAACGATACTCACCAAAAGCCATCTTCGCCATCTCCACCCACTCTTCACCAGGGCCCTCGTGGAACACCAGAAGAGCATCCAGGAGACCCAGAACGCCGTCCAGCAACTGCAACACCAAGCCACCGGCAGTGTTCAATCTTTCAAATTCCAGCAGTCGTGAGGTTCTGCCAGTGCTTTACGTTTAAACTGTGACACTGTGTAGTTAAGTGCCATTACATGAACACTGCATAAGATGATTCTTCACTATCTTCAGTTTCCAGGCTTCAGCCTGCAACACGGATACCACTCCAACCCAACCACACCGAAACTCTAACACACATCGAACCAAGAACAATATGACCAATGTGGTAATTCAACAGAATAGTTGCAAGCTCCTGATGATGGATACATTAATGTCCGAAACATGTTGAGCACATAAGACGTGAAATAAAATAGCAAGTGACATCAAGTTGGACTTTCATTCTTCAACTGTTCACCTAATGTTTGGATAGGGCAACACGTTGAAGGAATAGGCAGAGTGACAAAGTGACTACACAATGCCACAACCCAAAAATCACACCATAAAAAATCTGTGAATACTCAACAGTTGGCACTGTGATCACAAAAGTCAACATCTATGAGCTATTCTCAGCTGCAACCTGCTTTTTTATTATCAAATAACCAAGTGTATATCACATGATGGTAAAAAAAAAAGTAAAGTGCACCCTTGTACAGGCACTGATGCTCTGTACAGGCCGTACGGTCCATAGGGGGAGTACAGGTATAGCTCTACTCATTCTTGACCATGGCACTAGAAGGGGGTGAGGGGTCAGGGTCACGCCCCGGCCACTCTTTACCCCCGGTAAAGACCCGGTACCCATTGTACAGGAGGCTGGGTGGGCACCAGGCCTGGTCTGGACAGGTGCAGATAATCTCACGCCCACCAGGATTCGATCCCCGGACCGTCCAGCCCGTAGCCAGTCGTTATACTGACTACGCTATCTGACCCACCATCATATGACGGGATGCCACAATATTCACATGCCATTCAACAGCCTTTCCTACAGGACACCAAGCAATAATTTCACCTACTGCAAAGCTACCATGTGGTTGTGTTACACTATAACAATGTGTTTGATGCTCAACTGTTTCTTCAGGCTCAGACCATACCTCACAGACAACTATGTAGTATTTACTTATTTATAGGTAAAGGTAATGATAAAAGTACTTTACCCCCACACCCACCATTAAGGCGTAGCGCTGGAGCAGACATATGGCTCCACCTATTCTTAACCTTGGCACTAGACAACCAATAATTGCTCAAATTCATGACCCGACACCCTCCCTCCACACAAATAAACCCTCAGACCCCATCAGAGCCAGTCCGGAGGGTTACGACGAAAGAAAAATCTCCTGCACCTGCCAGGAATTGAACCTTGCATCATCCAGCTCAGAGCCTAGATGTTATACTGCTTATTCTACACCTATTTATAATTACAAATTATTCATATTCACTGCGAGCAAGCTTCCAATTACTGATAAAACACAATCTCTGTACACTAGAGGATTGTATCAACTTTCCATTTCTCTGTTTGCAATGCTACTTCCAACAGGCTGCAGTGTGTGCTCAGCCACTGCCAAGCTGCCACCAGCTCAGACAATATACCACCAAATGGCAGCACGATTAACAAACAAAGAACTGCAAAGGACCGGTGTCTGTGAACAGTACTTCTGTCTGTGAACAGTACTTCTGTCTGTGAATAGTACTTCTGTCTGTGAACAGTACTTCTGTCAGACCCACATCAACAAGTACCCCCACCCTTTTCACTGATGTCAGGAGCACATCCAGTTTCCACACTATGACACTGTCTTGGAATGTGCCATCTAGACAAAGTCTAAGTAATGCGAAGAATACATTCTCTATTTCTGACATCAATTTTGCTCGCTGTGCATCTCTCTCTCTCTCTCTCTCTCTCTCTCTCGCTCACTTACTCACGCACTCACACACGCACTCACGTGCGCGTGCACGCACACACGCACACACACTGCAGTACATAGCAATGGTACCAAGTTAAGTAGGGAGGCAAATTCTAATAAGATATCAAATTAATAAAATGTATAAGATTGTTCTAGTTCCACAATACTTCATTAGAGCTGAAACATGAAACAGAAAATAGGTGCCAAACATTTCCTTTTTTACTAAAAACCTATGACCTACCCTTAGGTACAAGCATGAGCACGCCATGCATGCTTCACCTGGGTCACCATTTTTTTGAGCTTGTCTAGGGCTACCACTTACCAAAAATGAACCTGGCCTTCATCAACGACAAGGCAATCTCTGCCACATACCCTATACTGACTACCCTAGCACTAAACCTGGCCTTCATCAAACACAAGCCAGTTTTTGCCACTTACCTTTGTAGAAGCTTTCTTTGAAGTATCTTCATTAGGATCCAGCACCACAAGGTCATAGATCCACCTCATGAGCTGTGCAGCATTTTCTGCATGGGTTGAAAGTGCCATGGTCTGCCCCACATCTCTTACATCTGACAACGATGCCTGAACTCCCATCTCCAGGATTCGCAGCTTTAGTTGCAGGTGTGAACAGTACAGTTCATTGTTCAGCCCAAGGAGGTTTATGCACGCCATGACCTCACCACGCTCCTACAGAACGACAATACATGACGCACGGCTCACATAACACTTCCGATACACAAGCACAACACCGAATGACACAAAACCCTCATTTAGTGCTCCTGTATTCAGCGAATTTCAATATAACAAACATCCCTTATTTACTAACAACAATTTTTGACTGTGAACTTCTACCTGCATTTAGTACAACTGTGTTCAGCTATTAACCAAAATGCATATTTCGGTATGCCAGAACTTACAACTGATACTTTCTGTAAGCCAAGTTAGAAAAGATAAAAAGTAAGACCAGTGACCTACAGTACATACAGTAACTGCATAAGTATTCTGACTTAAAAAATACTGAATCCAACAGACCTAAAGAAATACAACACATTTAATAGTAAAGTCATTACAGACTGGAATGCAGAACAAAGAGAAACAGCAGATTCCAGCAATGATGACAATTCTATGGCCTCTGAAAAGAAACCTAACCTACAGGGACCATCAACAGGCCCACCTAGAATACTTGGGGGGAATGTACTGGTAGGCACAAGTTGGAGAAAACAGTTTATAGAAGAAAAGGGGGAAAAAAAATACTGTAATGCAAAGCAGGGTCTGTTCTGCCCCAGCAAGGCAGAGTGAAACAAGACATACTGGAGAGTTCAGTGTTGTGCCACTTGACAATGCGAACTGCTTCAAAAAATATCACATCTGGTAACATTAACAGTCCAACTGCGCACACAAACAAATCACATCTGGTAACATTAACAGTCCAACTGCGCACACAAAAAACATCACATCCTGTAACATTATCAGTCCAACTGCGCACACAAAAAAATCACATCTGGTAACATTAACAGTCCAACTGCGCACACAAAAAACATCACATCCTGTAACATTATCAGTCCAACTGCACACACAAAAAAATCACATCTGGTAATATTATCAGTCCAACTGCGCACACAAAAAGCCCAAGTTATATCACAGTGCAACAACTACAGCATAAAAATGAAAGCAGAAAAATCTCCTTCTTTCAAACATTAATTGAAAAATGACCATCCAGTGGCATACATAATTAAAAGAAAACACTAGTCTGCAATGTGTTAAGCTTCACTTTAATTACATCCTCTGAATGATGACACTAACCTTCCAGGCCTCCTTGCTTGCCCCCTCCACTCCCCGCCATAGGATCATGAAGAGAATATTCACCACTAGGTAGCATAGTTCCTCCTCCTGGTCCACCAGCTTCTCTGCATCCTCCCCACTCCAGCGCCTGCAATACACACTAACATGTAACTTTCTGACCTCCTATCCTGTTTCCATAACAAACAAGGGCTCAGTGACCAATACATGCAGGAGTGAACACAGAGGCATGGCAAGTAACAAAGGTGACAAAAGGCAATAAAGCAGTACACAAGGAAGCAACCTACTTGAAACCCAGACTAATCAGCCTCTCCTCATCTTCTCTGTCAATGCTGGCATTAGAGATGCTCTGGGCAGATGTTATGCTGACATCATCCTTGTTTGAGGCAGTGCTGTCATTCTGAACTGGTGATGACAGGTCCTCAGTGCTGGTGCTTGAGCCAGACCTGCCAACACAATTACAGTAACATTCACTAACAAGCACCCATTCATAACCTCAGCACTAGATGTGGACGGGTGATCAGTGCCACACTCTGGCTGCTTTACCCCTGGAAAAGAGCCCCAGTACCCATTATACAGGATGTTTGGGAAGCCTTGTGGCTGATCTGTACAGGTGTGGAAGATCTCGTGCCCCCAGGTTTCAAAACCCCAACCATCCAGCCTGTCACAAGCAGTTATGCCAACGACACGTATTAAATGACAAAGCTGGGAATTTAAATGTCTGCCATTATTTTGCATGTTCTTGGAGAATATATATACATATGACTTCAAGCATTCTAGCTGCTCACTGTGTATCGAGTGTAGTTGCCTTTGGAATTCAAAGGGTTAATGATCATTCCTTGCATTTTGTTCAAAACAAAATAACCAATAAAAACGGTTGAAATATACCAATTTCCTGTATAACCCATTTTTTTAACATTACACAATTTTTTAGGTTAAGTTGACTGACATGAATCAAGTCACACGGTACAAAATGTCTGAAGTTTACAATGCCTGAAGCAAACCAAATTACATTCATGTTAACAACTTTTACCGTAATTACGCACACTATACCCCATAACACAGCCAATCAATTCACGTTAACAACTTTTACCATAATTATACACATCATATCCCATAACAGAGCCCATCAATTCATGTAACAACTTTTACCGTAGATCATGCACATCACTGCTTCACAACATCTGCTCAAGAGTTGTCAATAGCTCTATCCAGCAGGACCAACTAAACACATGCTTCTCCTATCCTTGCACATGTGGATGGAGGCACAGACTGTTTCTGAAACACTGTGTTCAAGTTCTGCATTTTCAACACTGGAAAATGGACAAAGTCTAGCAAATTCACAGTCCCAAGCCTGGCCAGCTGTTTGCACACTGACATGCCAATACCTGAATGCATTCACTTTACATGAAGTACAGCCACAGCATGCAGCCTGTCCTCCTTTACCACCACAGCCAGGACACCACAACCAAAACAGCAACTAAGCTACAGGCTGGACCATCTGGAGTTTGAATCCTGACAACAGCAAGAGATTTTTTTTTCTTTTCCATACCATCCATACTGGCTCTGGAGTCCACCCAACCACCAGATACATGGGTAGTGGGCAAACAGGCTGGGGCATGATGTTGACCACCAACCCTCAACTAGCGCTGAGGATAAGGAAACATACAGCTACGCCTCTACTCTCCCTGTATGGCTGCAAGGCGTGGTTAGGGACAACTATATCTTTCTACCTGTTTACTCCCTTTACTACCATGCATAAAGTTTCGCCTGTGGTTAATTACATATCACAATTTAAAGACAAGGGAGAGTGGCGGTACTGCTACATGCATTCTTAATCTGAGCACCAAATGGTAACCGGTCAACTTCATGCCTTGGACAATTTATACCTGGTAATAGAGCCACCAGTACCTACCGCACAGTAGGGTGGCTGGGCCCCAGAGCTGTTATGCAAGCAGTAGACGAAAGAAAGAACTCTACCTCTGCTGGGAAGTGAGTGTCAATTTGCCAGTCACCCAGCTGACAGCACCGTCACTATTTTTGACCGAGCTATCGTGGCTACCGCAGGGCACCTTTACCTGTTCCCTAAGCTGACATTATCAAGATCGAGACCAAGGGATGCAAGCAATTGTGGCGTTCGGACGGGGCGAGGAGAAGCGTGAGACGGTGATGGGGAGCATTCTCGGTCCGAGGGGGCGTCGTACAGTGAGATGAGACTGCGGCGTTTCAGCCTGGAAACAGCAGACTCCCCCAACTCTTCCAGACTCTCCTGCAACAACAACAACAGTTCACACCTGTTACAGAGCAACAGCTTCTGGTGACAGCAATAATGAAAACACAGCCATGTTAGCTGCCACCATCATCTAACACAATTATGTAATCCTGTAACAGCTCCCCTCTAAAACATTACTTGCAACTTCACTTTAATTATACCAACTAATGCACTTACATATAATTTCACATTAAAATGCTTAAAATTGCTCCAACATGTTTCGATCCTAAGATCATCTTCAGGGAGCCATGTTGTTCCTTGCTAAAGTCATATATTAAAAACACTCACTAATTAATTCCCTTATATTAACAGGGTGCTGTGGCAGCATGCTGCCACAGCACCCTACTACATAATGCTGGGCACACATAGGTCAGTGACGACAAAAATGATGACGACGAAATTGGACGTGGGAAAACCCCAGAGAAGGAGCTCACTCAGTATACCTGAGCAATATACAACAGACGATAGCATAGATAATATTACTAATGAACACCATTAACACAAGGCCGGACTATGGCACAGGCCAGCAGGACAGCTGCCAGGGGCACCAACCTGAAAGAGGTGCTAAGAAGTCACCAGAATGATCGGAAATATGGCGCTAGTGAATTCAGATTTTCTGAACGCAAAAGAATTTCTCCAAAAATTATCCACAGTTGGGGCACGTGCCCTCAAAAATGTTCGGCAGCCCTGTGTTAGGCCTAAAAAGTTTTAAGAAAATCATTTTGAACAATGCCGTACTGTCAGCCTGCTGGGGTAACCCACATGTCTCAGGTAAGCTGTGCATGCATGTAAGAAACAACTTTGGTTTCATTGCAATAAACCATAAAACGGGAATCCATTCAACAATTCAGTAAGGCTTCATATCTTCTGGAATGTGACAATGTGTTGTTGGTTGAGTGGCTCCCAGCATTTCAAAAGACTGTGAAGCCCTCACCTTCACAGGTCAAGCAGTCCAGAAGAGTCTGACAAAGTGTCTCACACCCAAAAACTAGAATCCTCAGTAACACAACTGTGAGAACATCAAATCTTGCAACTGTCACCTGCTCAATCACTTGTACTGCATACCATAAAATTAAATGGCATCTTAGACATTACTCCGTAACACAATGTGCAGATGAGTCTCCAGTCTTCTGCAACATGACACCACATTAATCCTATGACGAAGCCACAAGTTTCAGGATGGAGACTTAACTACACCAGGGCTAAAGCCAAAAAAATTACTGCTCATGTAGATGTCAAGAAGCTGACATGTACTGACAAAACTCTGAACTTTTAACTTCAATACTCTGAAGTGTGTATGTTTTTTCGCTGTCCCTTCGTACAGATGTCGCTCGCATTTACCTGCATCTCAAAAGTCTTCTGACGAAACACCGAGTAAGCAGATGCAACAACTGAGGTAATGTTATCAGCTGCGTAATGTATGTTGTCAGCCACAGCAGTCGTCACAGATCCTGCCACCTCTACAAGCACAACAACCAACACACAATTACAGACATTAAGATTACAGCCTTCTGGCATGTGACACAGTGTAGTCTGGTATGCAGACACCAATGTGTCAGAAAATGATGACATCTAAATATTGTAGGGACCAGGTAACGTGCCACTTGTGCTCCCTAATATTGTACACAGCCACAGTTGGCACAGCATGACGGCCATTTCACTCACCGCAGAATGGCCAGGCAACATTTTAGTCTCTTTCAAAAACATCTACTTTAGGAGTACATTCATAGCTTCAGTAACTGTGGACATTTTCAAAACAGACATAAGCACTTGGTGGTGTGTGCACAGTGCTTCCGCTCTTCACAGCTTGCCTTTCCACCACCACACCCACAACAAGGCAGTAGCCCAGTCACTGCTACACCAAACCACACAGCATCACATCGCAAGACATCCATAACTGCAACACTCGCCATTCTGAGAACCTCAAATCTTAAACATCCAAACACGACACAGAAAATTCTTCATTCCACACTGTATAATTCTATTTAATTCAGTTACATCCCCTGTTTGAGGTGCAATGGGATCCACAGATCTTTGCCAGGGAGGTAAAGTGGTTGATATATGGCACTGACCACCCACAAGCATCTAGCACAAAGATGAAGAATCAGTACAGCCATATCCCTACTCCCCCTGTGCCTACAAGGCAGTTATGGGCAGACCTTTATTCACCTTCAATCCTAGTTCAGGAGAAACAGTTCTGTTTCCACTGCACTGAATGCAAACCGACCGAGATGTAATTTTGAAATTCAATCAATTACTAATAAGTCTAAATGCAAATGAAAGATCATTCATCAACTGTTTAGTGAGAGCTGTGTTGACACAGTTGTTAAACTGTCTGTGGAACAAGATGTGTTCGCTAATTTGACACTGTGTTAAAGAAGCATGTCAGTAATTGTCTAGTAACATTATATTGTAGAAACAAGCCTGAAGATGAGGGTGATCCTGTCTCCAAAACACAGTGTAGAATTAATTTTACTACCTTAAATGTAATGGATGACGGAAAAATGCAATAAAGTTAATGAATGTAGATGTGATGCAGAACAGCAATACACCAAAATTTGATTGCCCAAATTTAACCCAAAATGGTCCAGAAAAACACAAATTACAGTAAGAAATTCTATCAGAGTTTTTTATTCACCAACAAATGCAAAAGTGATTGTCTTAAAAACAATATTACAATTTACATTAAAATAGCTCTGACATATTTCAGTGGAGTCACACCATATTCAGGGAGTGCATTATCTGTGCTTGCTAAAGTAACACTTCCTAAAATAGCCAATTATTGTGCATCACTGTGTGAGTAAATCGGTGGTGATGTGGCCGCACATATTGGTAGTAGCAAAGTACAACTAGCACTGAGCTGATCTTCACAAAGTCATGCTTGCTCAACAACTTTTGCAAACAACTCAAACAACTTCTACACCAGTTTCTTAAAAATCTGACAAAAGCATGACACAGTTGAAGGACATGGTCACCACATAAATTGTTCTTTTTCTTTACCTCACAACAAATGTCTGAAAATTCAGTTTATACCTCACAGTAAACATACTGCATTTCCATTACAAACACCAACCAAACACCATGTCTTCCAGGAACACAATCGCTACTAATTTTGAGAATCATATGACACTCAGAAACACACTGTGTGGACAAAATGCACAGCTCCTGAATGTTAAGAAAGGTGGTAAACATAGTAACCAATATATTTTAAGGAATTAATTCAAAACTATGACAGAAGACTCATATTAAATTGATTCAACAATTCTAATTTTGCAACAGGCAAAATCAAGTGAAGGTGTTTGGCCAAATCTGCACACAATTTGACTAGTGTCAAACGCAACACCGTCAACCCCACAGACAAACAATCACCTTTAATCTCATTTTCAATGACCAGTGCCGCATCAGTGACGTGTGTTGACAGCCTTGACACTGATGATGGAGAATATGAGGCATCTTCCAGTTCCAGGTTATCTTCATCGAACGACATCAGGTCTGGGAGAGACTCACTTGGCTGCAGCTTTGTAGTGCTGATTGGTCGCTTCACAAGCAGTCGAGTGATGCAGTCTTGCCAGCCCACCTGTCCATCACACAACATTCTATACAGGCCTGAAGGTTAACTGTGGTGTTCTGAGTTGTGACACCGTACAGTCTGGTATCCACTGACCGCCAGGGTTAAGAATGAAACTTTACCTTCATGCCCAGCCTCCACACACACCCACCCACCCAGTCAGTGTTCGATTCCCAGCAACAGTAGGACTTTTGATTCAGCACTGACATACTCTAAGGTCCACCCAGCCTCCCTTCAATGGGTACGTGGAGCACATTCCTTGTAGCTTAAATGGTCTTGGCATGAAGCTGACAGTTCACATCTACCCAGCGCCTAGGTTAAGAACTCTAGGAGCTGTGCCTCCACTCCCCCACAGGCTTTCACAACATGCCCAAGGATGAAATTAAATTCAGAGCAGCCGAAGGTACTGGGTTAGAAAAGTGGAACACAAATCCCACTGCAAGTGACAGCGATGTCTGTACCTGTTTGGCAAACTGGTGAGGGGCACTGGCCTTCATGAACATGGCTGTGAGGATTTTGCGTGCAGCCTCCAGCTTCAGATCTAAGTTGGCCAGCGACAGGGCGTGAACCAGTGAGAGTGCCCCTGCGTAAGCTCCGCTGTTATCTGCAAAAGCAATGAAGAAGCATAAAGCAGAGTGTTATTTGGGTGGCTACTTCATTCATCTAGCCTTCTGTTTCATGACAAATCTTGTTGCTAATCAGGAATACAATCACCATTTATAACAATCCGCAAGTCACAGCAAAATCAGCTATAAGGGCACCATACATACACCATGATCTCCCATCACAAATTCACCTCACATGAACAAGTAAGAGGCAGGCCCCCCCCCCCATTTTCCGGTGATGAATTAGGAAAAATTCCGTCTTATATTTCGATAAAGAAGTATCCCAAAATATGCAAATATTATCTGCTTCTGAAAGAAAATTTACATTCAAAACTCCGTATATATATAAATATCTATATATATATTTCACATTTAAATATTTGTTATTGTCATGACTATGGTTACTACCGTTTGTATGTACTGCTGTTTGCTACAGCTTCTGCATCTGTGAAGTGGTGCTAGTGTCATTGCTGTGTTTTTAACATTAGCTCCACAAACTTAAAACTGATGAATCTCAGGTGGCTTCAAACTACAGACATTTGAGACCTGAGGTTCTCCTAGTAGTGTTGCTGAGGATTCAAGTCTTCTGGCATGTGACGCTGTGTCATTGGGCGAGAGGTTCCTGATGTTTTGAAGGCACTTCTTTTAGATGTCAGAAACCACTTGTCCAGTGACACACCACTACATCCCGAAAGACTTGTACTCATCAATATGTGCTCTGCGTTCTTGGCTTGGAATGTGCGCACAGATGGACAGATCTGACTGTTACTACATGTGTTCTCTTTATGCACATTGTGCACAAAATGCACAGTAATGAGCACAAGCCATACAGCATACTGTGATATTGAAATGACTGCAGTCCTATAATTCTTGTGCTGCTACATCCTAAATATATAGCAAAACCCCTGGCATTCATATTTCACTAAATAATTCTTATTCCTGGCGCACTGCAGCCCAATGCAGCCATGGCCTCCTCATTCACAAGGTTTCTAGATCACACACGACACACCATAGTCAGTAGCACTCCTCTGGATGAGTGATCAGCTCATCGCAGAGACCTCTATCTCACAACACACAGCACTCACAACAGTCAAACATCCATGCCCCTCCAGTGGGATTCAAACCCACAATCTCAGCAGGCGAGCAGCCGAATGTCTACACCTTAGACTGCACGGCCACTGGGACCAGCAAATAAACTATCAGAAAATACGATAACACTATAACACGATAACACTATAACACTATAACCACCAGCTGAAACACTCAGAAATTTAATCAGTACCACAGAGCTTAACAATTAATACAATTACACATGTGTTTTGGGTAAGAAAGTTGGTGATATTATAACAAAGGAAAGGGACAACAACATTTAGTTTGTCAAAAAATATGATATTGCACAGTGTCACATGATATTGCACAGTGTCACATGATATTGCACAGTGTCACATGATGCTGCACAGTGTCACATGATATTGCACAGTGTCACATGATACTGCACAGTGTCACATGATATTGCACATTGTCACATGATATTGCAGTGTCACATGATATTGCACAGTGTCACATGATACTGCACAGTGTCACATGATATTGTGCAGTGTCACATGATACTGCACAGTGTCACATGATATTGAACAGTGTCACATGATACTGCACAGTATCACATGATATTGCACAGTATCACATGATATTGCACAGTGTCACATGATATTGAACAGTGTAACATGATACTGCACAGTGTCACATGATATTGCACAGTGTCACATGATATTGCACAGTGTCACATGATATTGCACAGTGTCACATGATACGGCACAGTGTCACATGATATTTTGCAGTGTCACATGATATTGCACAGTGTCACAT
>Ga0123357_10005871_pt1 | contig 14813 bp, 10 predicted proteins | sample TergutEmb28metaG_FD_89873 | JGI IMG/M metagenome (GOLD analysis project Ga0123357, IMG submission 89873) | Embiratermes neotenicus P4 segment gut microbial communities from Petit-Saut dam, French Guiana - Emb289 P4 | ecosystem: Host-associated > Arthropoda: Insects > Digestive system > Gut ...
GAAATCGCCACCGGCGACCGCATCCAGTTCACCGCGCCGGATAAAACCCTTGGCGTGGCGAACCGTGACCTGGGCACGGTGACGAAGATCGAGCCGAACGCCATCACCGTGAAGATGGACGGCGACCGAGAGAGGTCTGTCAGCTTCGATCCTGTGAAGACGCGGACCTTCGATCACGGTTACGCCGTGACCTCGCACAGTTCGCAGGGACTCACCTTCAACCGCGTTCTGGTAAATCTCGATACGGATTCAGCCAGAGAGCTTATCAATACCCGTCTGGCCTATGTCTCCATATCGAGAGCGTCCCATGAGGTCACTGTCTACACCAACAATGCGGAGACGCTTGGCGAACGGCTACAGACCGACGTAACCAAGACCGCCGCCATCGACTTCGCCAAAGCCAGAGATGAGCAGGTTCAACGCCAGATGCGTGAAGCCTCTGTTACTCAGGCTCCTACGCCGCCAGCCGGGAAGAGCCAGACCGTCGAGCAGGAGGCAGCAGTTCAGCCCACGCAGAAGGAAAAAGGTATCGCCGCCGCCGTAGAGCAGAGTACAGGCTACGGCTTCGGCATGTAGGTTTTCTCCCTAATAATTCAGCAGGAGAAGGAGTTTCAGATGCAGATCGACCCTACGCAGCAACAACCAGGCCAGATTACCGACTACCGCTCTGTGTGTTCCATCAGGCCGGACAGCTACTATATTGTCGGGCAAGCAACGAGTAACCCGCGTGAGATTGAAACTCTCAGCAAGCCCTTTCACACCGAGCAGAACGCGCACAACATTCTGCGCTATAAGTATCCGCATGAAGCATGGAATGAGCAGTCCCGCTTCTCTGTACAGTCGGGCCGGGATGTGCTCGATAAATTCGACTCCTACAGAGGGGCCAGGCTTGCTCCCGAACAGACTCAGGCTCAACTCGGCAAGTCTGGGGTCGAAATCGAACCCGACAAGCTCTATATCGTCAAGCAATCCGGCGACCATGTGGCGGAAAGCATCAGCAAGCCCTTCCATCGAGATCAGAAAGCCTTCGATGCCTATTACACACAACTGAGAGAGGACGGCGGAGAATACCGCATTCAGTCTGGCCGCGACCTTCTCGACAAATGGGATTTATCGCGGGTTCAGCAGCAGGCGCACACCGAACAGCATTCACAAGCACAGCCGCAGCCACAAGCTCCGCAGACAGGAAAGGCTATCGCCTCAGCCGTCGAACAGGGAGCAGGCTACGGCTTCGGAATGTAGTGTCCACCCGCATTCACTATGAAACAGAGTCACAGGAGGAACCGTATGGAAGGCCATGATTACTACAGGATTTACGTCAAGCAGGGACAGCATCGGCAGGAAAGAATAGAACGATGGAACGCCTCTCACAGTGTTTCGGCGGCAGAGACCCGGCAGGGTAAACAGGACCAGTCTGTCGGAAATGCTGTCGATCAGCGATTGTTTCCCATTAAGTCCACCAGCTACTACATCGTGGAAGAGTCGAAGAGCAATCCCTATGACATTCAGAGCATCAGCCGCCCCATTAATAAGTCAGAAACAGCAGACATGCTATTCCGACACAGGCACTCGGCTGAATTTACCAACGAGCAGTCTCGGATCACGGTTGAATATGGCCGTAACCTTCTCGCAAAATTTGAGACCTACAGATCAATCCCGTTAACCAGAGAAGAGATTACTCACGAGAAGCACGGCGTACAAATTAATCCCGATAAGTTCTACATCGTTAAAGGTTCGGATTTTGAAAACGATCCGCGCACGTTCATGGTTGAATCCATTAGCCAGCCCTTCAGCACACCTCAAACAGCCCACGAAATTCTTGCTAAGAAATACCCGCCGGAAAACGCGTATTCAGAAACAAGCTACTCCGTCGAAAGTGGCCACGAGTTGCTTGGCAATAGTAAATGGAACTTACTGAATATCGAGCCGCACTCACAAGCCCAACAGCAGGCGCACTCCGAGCAGCATTCGCAATCACAACAACAGCCTCAAGCTCCGCAGACAGGAAAGGCTATCGCCTCAGCCGTCGAGCAGGAAGCAGGCTACGGCTTCGGAATGTAGGCTTCGCCTGCATTCCGCTTAGAGAACGATAAGGAGCGAACACAGGTGTTCGGGCAATATCCAGTTCGGGGCAGGGGGAAAATTCCGGGGCCGCTCTCGCGTCCTTGGCGTAGCGTCCACTCCGAGAGTGAGACGCTTCGCCGGCATGATCCTCACGACCATCTCGCGGGCATCGGGAACGTCCCTGTAGCCACGATGTTGAACGTCTGCGAATCTGATTGTCCTGAAATCCATGCAGCAGACCGTTACCCCGTCCTTCTCTGTCGAGTTGCTACCGGCCTTCAAGCGCGTATCTCCCTTCTGAAGCTGTCCAGCCAGACGGCCTCAGCACTTCATAACCAACCGACCGCTTCTTTCTGCCCACCGGACTCCCACCGGCGACGGCATGGGAGATGGCAACCGGCTTCCACCTGCGTTCAGAGGAGTTTGTGTCCGGGCGAATTGCCCCTTCATTCGGCAGCGTTCCTCACGGTTTCCTTGTTGTTTTTTCGTCCTATCGCCACCGTAGATTGCCAAAGGCGTTCACGCCCTGCGGCTCTGCGTTCGGAATTTCCAGACTCCTTCCCCAAAACAAGTTTGTGTCCCCTTCCAGAATTTCCTCTCTTGGCACGCGCTCTGCGCTCTTGGGAGTTCACCGCAACTACGTCCCTTCGGGCTGTGTGTCCGATAGGACAAAAAACATACCACAAGGAGATACGCACCATGAAGAACATCGCCATCATCGAAGGACGCCTCGGCCAGAATCCAACCACCTCCTCTCACTCAGGTTCCGACCCGGTTACCACCTTCTCCGTTGCCATCAACCGCCGATGGAAGACCGAATCCGGTGAGCAGAAAGAAGCGGTCGATTGGTTCCAAGTGAAGTGCTGGGGCCGTCTGGCAAAACCGGCCAGCAACTTGCAGAAGGGCGATACCGTGGCGGTTTCCGGCCCGATCCGCACCTCCACCTACGAGAAGGACGGCGTAGAGCGCACGGCCTACAGCATTCAGGCCAACCACCTTCGCAAGATCGACTTCAGCATCTACGGCGACAAGGACGCCGAGATTGCCGACGAGATGGTTCAAGATGCTCACGCCGACCAAGCCTCTCCCTTCTAGCGAAGGGAGTTGCTTACGCCAAAGGCCGCTCCGAGAGCGGCCTTTGGCTTGTTACTGGAATTTTCCCCCTGCCCCGAAAAGGTGAATGCCGCCCTTGGGCGGCATTCCATTACCTTGGGCACATATCGACAAAGCGACAGGGGTTCACCAAGGTGTCCAGAGTTATTGTAGCGTTCAGTATTCAGCCGTATCAAACAATGGCCTGTAGTCCCTTGTCCGCTATCACGTTGAGCAGCTTCAGCGCGGGGCCAGCGGGACGGGTTTCGCCTTGCTCCCACTTGCGTACCGTAGATGCGGTTGTATGCAGGTGAAGCGCGAACACCGGCTGACTGAATTTCAGTCTTTCACGCAAACGCTTAATATCACTGGCGCGGAACTCGCGCACCGGAGGCGGCGAGATCGCGTCGAACTCGCGCATCGTCACCTTGTCTATCACGCCAGCTTCATAGAGCGTAGCCAGATCGCCGCGCAGAGACTCGATTATTTTACTCACAATGCACCTCCATTAACACTCCGGTCTGTATCGCCTTCGATAAACCTTCCGCGCTCAGTTCCAGAAATACCTTGCCTGCGTATTGCAGAGCCTTCTTCTCGTCCTGTGTGATGTTCGCCTTATCGTTCTTTGCGAATCCGTGCAGGAACACGTAACGGCCCCCAATCCGCGCCGACAATACCGTGCGGTAGCCGCCGCGCTTGCCTTCACCGGGACGAGCAATCCGCTTCTTATAGAGGCAGCAGCCCAAATCGGCGTCGATCAGACCGTTTTCCATCTCTCTGACTGCCTTACATAAGATGGCATCGTCCAGCTTTTCGCCAGCCTGCCACCGCGCAAAGCTCTTCCGTTTCAAGATGCTCATTCTTTGGCCCACTTAACTATACCCGAAACGGGTACAGTTTTCCACTGCGCTCATGTAGTCCGCAAACTTGCTTTTCCTGAAATCCGCTTTTAAGGGGAAGGATGCTTCGCCCTTCCCCTCGTTCAGCCGCGCCAGTGGCCGCGCGTCTTCACAGCCCCCATCCATGCGGGCTTTCCCCCCGCAACGCCCCCCTTAACACCTTAAAAAACCGCAGCAAAAGCAACGGCAAAAGCAAACGCACATGCTTTCCGCTTCGCTCCATATATCTTCCGAGCGGCTCTCGCTCAGTCAAGGGTTCCGCCGCTCCGTGCAGCTCTAGTCCTCAGCCTTCGGCTTCCGGGCTTCGCTTCCTACGCTCTGCGGTCCCTGCGGGACCGCCCTTGACTGCGCCGCTCGGAAGAAATACGTGCCTATCAAGAAAGCATGTTGCTCTCTGTGCTCCTTCGGAGCCTAAAGACCACTCACTACAACCGGCAGGCCGGAGCCGCAATCCCGGCCAAGGAGATTTTCAAATGACGAATACCAGCGCAGTTTCTATCGTTCCGGCGTCCACCTTCCAGACTCTTCCCCTGTCTATGCTTCACGAGTCGAGCATGAACCCCCGCCGCACCTTTGACGAACTCAAGCTGAAGGAGCTTGCCGAGAGCATCAGCGCCATCGGACTTATTCAGCCTCTCACAGTCCGGCCCAACAACGAAGGTTACGAGATCGTGGCCGGAGCGCGGCGATACCGCGCCGCTCAGATCGCCGGACAGGACGCCGTACCCGTCCGCATCGTCACCCTCACCGATGCTCAGGCATTGGAGATGCAGCTTGTCGAAAACCTTCAGCGCAGCGACGTTCATCCGCTCGAAGAGGCGCAGGGATTCCGCGCCCTGTTGAGCATGGACGAGCCGAAGTATAGCATCGAGCAGATTGCCGCCAAGACGGGAAAATCGCCCGTCTATGTAACCACTCGATTGAAGTTGACCGAGCTTGTCCCCGCCGTGGTCGAAGCCTTCCTGAAGGATGAGATCGGCGTCGGACACGCGCTGCTACTGGCGAAGTTGCAACTTTCGCAGCAGGAGACAGCCCTTGCCTCATGCTTCCGCGAGGATTGGAGCGCAGCCAGCAAGAACCACCGCATCCTTCTACCCGTCCGTAACCTTCAGGCATGGATCGAGCAGAACGTCATGCTCATCCTCAAGGACGCTCCCTTCAACAAGCGCGACCCGCAGTTAGTCGAGGCAGCCGGTAGCTGTGCCGATTGCTCCAAACGCACCGGACACAATAAGCTGCTATTCGCGGAACTGAGCAGTCAGGATGCCTGTACCGATCCGGCCTGTTATGTCGCCAAGCTGGACGCGCATATCAAGCAGACCATCGCCGCCAAGCCCAAGCTGGTACAGATCACCGCCGCTTACGGCAAACCCGCAGCAGGGAGCGCGACTCTGACCCGCAGCCAGTATGTCGAAATCCGGCAGGAGAAGCCGCAGAACAAGTACGAGCAATCCGCGCCGGAGTTCAAGCCGTGCAAGTTTGCCACGGAAGCCATCGTTACCGAAGGCAGCGGCAAAGGCTCTCTGCGCAAGGTATGTGCCGAGGCCAACTGTCCCGTCCATCACCCCAAGCCACAGAGCAGCCAGACCAGCCGCGACGATGCGAAGTGGAAGGCCGAGCAGGAGAAGCAGCGCCGCGATCAGGCCATCTCTCAGGCTGTCGGCCTTCGCGTTCTTGCCGCCGTAAGCGCAGCCGTTCCCGCCCGTCTGATGAAGCGCGACCTGCTTTACATCCTTGAGAAGCTGACCGCCCTCATGGATGAAAATCGACTGGCGACACTGGCCCGGCAGCATGGCATCCGGCAGCAGAAGAACGGCGAAAGCATAACCAAGACCTTTACCGCCTTCCTTCGCCGCGCCGATGAAGCTATGCTCTCGCGTCTGATGGTCGAGACGGCTATCCTGCTTGCGGCGACGAAGACCAATCCGTCTACCGTGCTCAAGGAAGCCGCCAGCACGTACAAGGTGGACACCGATGCCATCGCCGCCAAGGTGAAGCAGGAGTTCACCGCCAAGGAGAAGGCGCAGGCCGCGAAGAAAGTCGCCGCCAGAGCCGAGCCGGTCAAAAGAGCGAAGGCGGCTTAACTATAGATAGCCATTTACGGGCCTGTCTCCGGTTGCGGAGGCAGGCTCTCTTTTGCCCGTCTGCCCACCCTCCAAAGTGCCGCCTCCGAGGGCGTCGGGACTTCTGGTTTGTCCCACCCCGACGTGCCAAAGATGCCGCTCTCTGATTAATATGTAGGTATCTGGCCCGGAATGCGCAGTGTCCGGCTCAGACCCTCATAGAGCAGAGATTCGAGATTCTTGATTGACAAAGGTAAGTGTTCGATGACCACTGAAAATCATAGTACCGAGTACGATTTTTCCCAACTGCACGAATCCTTTCAATCGCTGATCGGCAACCGGGAGCAGATGTTTCAAATCTTGGATTTCTTGCCCCTGCCCATTGAGGTCTTTACCCCGGATGGCTTGTCGGTATTTTGCAATCGGACCTGTGTTGATTCTTTCGGCGGCAAACACGGAGATTATTGTGTAGGAAGGTACAACGTGCTGAAAGACCCGGTGTCCGATGCGATCTTCGGGCACGAGATGATCGAAAGAACATTTCGCGGTGAATACTGCATGTGGCCTGACATTCAGATTCCAATCGAAGACCTCGTGGAGCGGGGCGAGATTGAAGAAAAGCCTTTTGAAGCGGCATTCATGGATGTCCATTCGTTTCCCGTATGGAATGGCGACCGTCTTGCTTACGTTGTAACGGTATTTGTTCCCAAGCGCATGTATAAGGGACTTCCCCAGGTAACCAAAGCTAAGGAATATATTGATAGCCATTGGCTGGAGGAGTTCGATGACGATGCTGTAGCCAGCATTCTCAATCTCAGCCGCGCCAGTTTGTATCGTCTGTTCAAAGAGCATATCGGCATGACGCCGAGCGATTACTATCGCAAGGTTAAGGTGGGCAGGATACAGGAGAAGTTGCAGGACAAGAGCCTGACGGTTGACGAAGCGTTTGCCGCCTGCGGCGCGGACAGCCGGGGATGGTTCGCCAAAACCTTCAAGGAGATGACCGGCATGACCCCCACCGAGTACAGGAAGAGTATCGACAACAAATAAAACGGTTTTCGTGGATAACAGTGAAGCGAAAGCGTCCGGCATGAAAACCGGGCGCTTTTTTGTGTCCTGAAGATTGAGACTAAACATCGCAAGATTGAGACTATACATCGCCATTTTAAAAACTGGTTCTGCTATTCGTAAGTCACACGTTGGTAACTTCCAACAAATTGCAATAAAGGTGTGACAACATGCGTACACGAATTTCTGCGTTAATAGTGGTTTCTTTCAGGTTGGCGGTTGCGACTCTGCTTGTGTTCTTGGCGGCGTGGAGCGTACCGTCCTTTGCGCAATCAGCGGCGTTCGCCGGTGTTCAATCGCTGGCGGCGGACGGATTCACCAATCTCAACAGCACTGCCGTCGATAGCAGCGGAAACCTCTATGTCTCCGATGCCACCGACAAGGCGGTGTACATGATTCCTGTTGGCTGCAACTCGCGCTCCTGCGCGGTGACGCTTGCCAATGGGTTCACCGTCCCCCGTGGAGTGGCCGTGGACGGCAGTGGCAACGTCTATGTCGCGGATGCCACGCTCGGCGAGGTCGAAAAGATTCCGGCAGGCGGATGTCCGTCAACCGGCCTGAACTGCTGGACGAAGTATGCAACCGGCTTCACTTCGCCTTACGGCGTGTCGGTGGACAAGACCGGCAATGTCTTTGTGGCGGATACCTGGGCTACGGGCACCGATCTATATAAGATACCCTCCACTTGTTCCGCGCCGTGCAGCACGCCGCAGCTTGTTCAGCATTTTGTGACCTCCTCAGCGGGAATCACGGTAGATGGCAGCAGCAACATCTTCGTCGCTTTTACTGGAAGCAACTCTATATATGAGGTTCCGTTTGACGGTACAAATTACGGTATTCCCGTAGCAGTGGGTGGTGGCTTCTACCACCCTACCGGCATAGCTGTGGATGCGGGCGGCAACGTATTCGTTACCGACACATTCAACGCGGCTATCAAGGAGATTCCTTACAGTTGTTACAACGGCGGCACGAACGACTCAACCTGCACTGCCAACCTTGCAGCCATTGGCGCTCCCCAGGGCGCGGCGATGGACAGCAACGGGAATCTCTATGTCAACATAGCCAACAGTGTCTACAAGTATGAATTTGGGTCCGTGGACTTCGGCTCGGTTCCGGTGGGGACACCTTCGAGCACAGTTTCATTGAAGTTTGTGTTTACCAGTATTTCGATAATCCAAGCTCCGCAGGTTCTGACTCAGGGGAACACGGGATTGGACTTCACCGTGACCGGCAGCACATGCACGGCGGGTGCGCATGACACGGGTCCACCCTGCACTGTGGATGTAACCTTTACGCCGAAGTACCCCGGCCCGCGCAACGGTGCCGTGGTGCTGATAGACGCGTCCGGCCTAAGTCACAGGGCCATCGCCACGGTGTACATTCACGGCATCGGGACCGGGCCTCAGATGGTGTTCAACAGTCCACTCAATCCGCCCACAGCGGTGGGCAGCGATATCTACAATAACGGTCTCACCGCAGTGGATGATGTTGGTAACGCTTATATTACCTCGGGCGGACAACCGCAGAAGATTCCAGCCGGTTGTACCCAGGCCAGTTGTACCGTCCTGCTAGGTGAATTCAGTTACCCCGATTATGTCGCGGACATTGCGGTGGATGGGGCTGGCAACGCCTATGTCACTCCTGTCGATATGGATACTGATGTTGGTAAAGTACAGATGATTCCACAGGGATGCAATAGCGCCAGTTGTGTTAAAACACTGGGCGGAGGATTTGCACCATCTTTCGCCCATGGACTTTTTGTTGAAGTGGATGGCAGCGGAAACGTCTTTGTGAATGACGGCTCAACTATAAAAGAGATCCCTGCCGGTTGTATCGCTGGCGCAAACGATGCTAGTTGCACAATCACATTGGTTACTGGGTTGGCTCGTGGGTGGGATTTGGCTATTGACGGTAGCGGAAACCTCTATTACGCACAGTTCGATAACTCTGCGGCAGCAGTGATGGAGCTTCCAGCCGGTTGCACGAATAGTCCATGTATAAAAACGCTTGTTGGAGGATTACCTAGTGGTCATTACGCCCGGACCGTGACGGTGGACGGTAGTGGAAACGTCTATTACGGAGAACAATACCAATCTGATAATACTTGGGGGGCGATCAGGGAGGTTCCGGTCGGTTGCACAAGCCCGGACTGCGTTGTGACGCTCCTTGAAGGAGAAATGCCTCCTTCCGGCAATGGGTTTGCATCGCCCGCAAGTCTGGCTATTGATGGTAGCGGGAACCTCTATTGCGGGTCTAACCTTGGTGTCCAAAAATTCTCGAAGATCGACCGCTCAATGACGCCGGGCCTGACCTTCCAGACCACGGTAGCCGGTACGACGAGCGCGGACAGCCCGCAGACAGTAGCACTGCAAAACATCGGCAACAGCGTTCTGACCATTGCCCCTTTGCCCTCACCATGGTCAAACCCGTACATTCCAACAGGCTTTGCGTGGAACAGCGCCAGCACCTGTCCGCAGATAAGTCCGAATGGCACAGCGGCAACGCTGGCAGCGGGAGGCCTCTGCAATGTTGCTATCGACTTTGCTCCTGCGACGGCGGGCACATACTCTTTCAACGGCTTTATATCCGACGACAGCCTAAATGAACTTAGCGGCACTTACCAGTACATCCCCTTGAATGGCGCGGCGGTAACTCCACTGACGGTCACTCCGGCGGCTCTGGCGGGCGGAACCTACGGCTCCGCGTATGTCCAGACGGTAAGCGCATCGGGAGGAACGCCTCCGTACACCTACAGTGTGACGACAGGCACGCTTCCTCCGGGCCTCACGCTGAACAGCGCCACGGGCATGATCTCCGGCATGTTGTCGGCGGCCAATCCCGCAGGCTACACCTTCACCATCACGGCAACGGATAGCAGTGTAGCTCCGATAACCACGGGAATTACCGGAATCGTGAACTACACGCTGATAGTGAATCAGGCGTCGGGATCACTGAACATCACCGGACCAACATCCGGCGCGGCAGGCGGGACGGACACTCTGGCAGTCACAGGCAACTACGACGGCACGGTCACTCTGTCCAGCGCCACGCCGAGCGTATGCACGGTGAGCGGAACCACCGTGAACTATGTGAGCGGCGGAACCTGTACGGTGACGGCATCGGTAACCGCAGGAACGAACTACCAGGCGGCGACGGCGATTCCTCTCAGGATAACGGTGGCGACGCTGGACAAGGTATCCATCGCGCTGACTCCCGCATCGCAGGTCGTGACGGTTGGCGGTAACGTATCCGTTACGGCGGCAGTGACCGGAAGCGGCCCCGCTCCAACGGCCAGGGTTAGCTTTACCGTTGACGGTGGTGTGCCTCTTACCTGTACTCAGTTGACGGTGAGCGGCACGACCACCTACTGTGGCGTCACAGACGCTGCTCTGCTGGGCGTTGGCGTACACACCATTGCAGCCACGTACCCTGGAGACGCGAACTACAGCGTTACAACATCGTCATCGGTGTACGTGCTGGTTCAAGCGACATCCGGAGGCTCGACAGCAGGATCGTTGACGATCACTGGCCCGGCATCGGGTACAGTAGGCGGCACTGGCACGGTGACGTTTGGGGGCGACCATGACGGCGTGATTACAGTGGCAAGCGTAACTCCGGCAGTCTGCACAGTGAGCGGGACGACGGCAACGTATGTCTCCAACGGAACCTGTATGTTGATCGCCTCTGTCACAGCCGGGACTACCTACCCGGCGGCGACTGCGCTTCCGTATGCCTTCCTTGTTACAGGCGGTTCGGGAGGCGGAGGCTTGACGCCCGGATCGTTGAGCATCACGGGTCCAGCTTCAGGCACGGTAGGCAGCACGGACACGGTGACGTTTGCAGGCGACCACGACGGCGTGATTACTGTGGCGAGTGCGACTCCCGCTGTCTGTACGGTGAGCGGAACGACGGTAACGAATGTTTCCAACGGAACCTGTATGCTGTACGCCTCGGTGACAGCCGGGACCACTTACACAGCAGCGACGGCACTTCCGTATGCCTTCCTCGTGACAGGCAGTTCGGGAGGCGGAGGCCAGACGCCGGGATCGTTGAGCATCACGGGTCCAGCGTCCGGCACAGTTGGCAACACGGGCACGGTGACGCTTGCGGGCAGCTATGACGGCGTGGTCACAGTGGCGAGTGCGACACCGGCTGTCTGCACGGTGAGCGGTACGACGGCAACCTTTGTCGCTAACGGAACCTGTATGCTGATCGCCTCAGTATCGACAGGGACCAATTACACGGCGGCGATGGCCCTTCCGTATGCCTTCCTTGTGTCGGGCGGTGCGGTGGTAATCAGCGGCCAGACGGCAGGATCGTTGACGATCACAGGTCCGGTGTCGGGCACGGTTGGCAGCACGGGCACGGTGACGCTTGCGGGCAGCTATGACGGCGTGGTCACGGTAGCGAGTGCGACACCGGCAGTCTGCACGGTGAGCGGTACGACGGCAACCTATGTCGCTAATGGAACCTGTATGCTGATTGCCTCAGTATCAGCAGGGACCAGCTACACGGCGGCGATGGCGCTTCCGTATGCCTTCCTTGTGTCGGGCGGCGGTACGGGAACCGGAGGAGGCCCGGCAGCAGGATCGTTGAACATCACGGGGCCAGCTTCGGGCACGGTTGGCGTCGCAGGCACGGTGACGTTCGCTGGCAGCTATGACGGCGTGGTCACAGTGGTGAGCACGGCTCCTGCGGTCTGCACGGTGAGCGGGACGACAGTGACGTATGTCTCCAGCGGAACCTGTATACTCATCGCCGCTGTATCAGCAGGAACCAACTACACGGCGGCGACATCGCTTCCATACGCCTTCCTGGTATCAGAACCCGGCGGTTCCGCCTTTACGGTTTCGACAACCACGACAACATCGTCGCAGACCGTTCCGGCAACCGGAGGCACGGCAACCTATACGATCAACATTTCCCGTGTAACCGGATTCACTGGTCCTATAGCGCTGACGGCGACCTCATCGCCAGCGTTGCCGCCCGGCACTGCGCCGCCGAGCTTTAGTCCAAATCCGATAACCACAGGAACTACCTCCACACTTACCATCAACCTTCCGAAGACAACGGCGAGCGTGCGCAGCTTCGGAATGGGAATGGGAATGGGGAAGACTCCGTTTGTCTTCGCGCTGCTGATTCTGCCGCTGATGCTGGCAGGCAGAAAGAATCGCCGTCTGCCCAGTTTGCTTGTGATCGTGCTGATGCTGGGCGCGATAGCTGGAATGGCGGGTTGCGGCGGTGGTAACGGCTTCAGCGGCGATATCAGCAGCACCGCGCAGAAGACCTTCACCATCACTGTGACCGGAACCAGCGGATCAATGACCCACACCACAACGGTCACGCTCGTTCAGTAGTGAGTCGCCCCGTCCATGACACGGGTTTCATCGCGTCATGGATGGGGTCTTCTTTACCGCGACAGTTCAGTAAGGATGACAGATGAACTACACACGCATTATTTTGAGCGCAGCATTGGCGTTTCTTCCTGTAGCAATCGAAGCTCAGGCAGCGCCAGCAGCTACCGGGCCAGGTCCGGTAGATGTGGCGGTGATGTACAGCGCTCAACGCGCCAATGCTCCAGCGGGCAGCAGCAGCGCCTTCTGGATGAACGGAGCCACAGGAGAGTTGTCAATTCCTGTGTGGCACAATCTCTCGTTTGTGACTGCGATTGCAAAGCAGCACACCGACAGAGTTCCTGCCTCCCAATACAGTCTGAGCCAGTTCAGCGGCATGGGAGGATTGCGCCTGCGACTTCCGAACCACACGCTCTTCCAGCCCTACGCGCAAGCGTTAGCAGGCGGAGTGCATGGCTTTGACGGATACTTTCCGTCTCCGGGAAGCAGGACGACAAGCTACGACACCGCCTTCGCAATGGCACTGGGCGGCGGCGTTGATTTGGCAATCTCGAAACACGTTTGGATTCGCATTGTGCAGGCTGATTACTTCTACACAGAGTTGCGCAACCGGCAGGCGAATCGGCAGAACCAGTTCCGCATCAGCGGCGGCATTGTCTACTGCTTTCCGCGCTGGTTCTGGGAGAGGCAGTAACAAACTCGTAACGCAGGCGCTCTGGACACAGGCTCGCTTGCAGATATTTCGGTTGAGGAGGTTTTATGTCGGCTTTCGTCTCTCGTTTTTCTCGCGCCCAACGGCTCTTGCTCTGGGCGAGTATGGTACTCATCCTGGCCTCGCTCACCGGAGCGGCGGCGCAGGCGCAGTCTCTTGTAGGAACGATCAATGTGGGGGGATCGCTTGGCGCGGTTGCGGCGAACCCTGTGACCAACAAAATCTACGTCCTTGGTGGAGGCGTCAACAAGGTAGCCGTGATCGATGGGGCAACCAACGAATACACGCAGGTGGGCGTGGGTACCACACCTCTCGCGTTAGCGGTAAACCCTGTGACCAACAAGGTCTACGTCGCAAACTCTGGCAGCAATGATGTAACCGTAATCGATGGCGCGACCGATACCGTTACCAAGACGGTGCCGGTGCAGGGCTATCCCAATGGAGTATCCGTGAACCCGGTGACCAACAGGATATACATCTGTAACGGCAACGGCGGTTCGGTATCCGTGATCGACGGGTCGTCCGATACAGTTACCAACACGGTGCCAAATGTGAACGCTTCCAGGGCCATAGCGGTGAACGCCGTGACCAACAAGGTCTATGTCCTTGCCACCACCGGGCTTGGTACGGGCAACGATACGGTATACGTGATCGACGGCGCGAGTAATACGGTTTCCAGGACGGTGACGGTGGGCGTCTATGCTTATTCAATCGGAGTGAACCCCGTCAGCAATAAGGTCTACGTTGCAAGTTACCTTGGCAAATCGGTGACTGTGATCGATGGATCGAACGACACCATTAAGACCACGATACCGTTTAGCAGCAATCCTTCGTGGGTAGCTGTGAACGCCGTGACCAACAAGGCCTACGTCGTATGCAGCGGTGCCAGCGGTTCGGTCTCCGTAATCAGCGGGACAAGCGATGCGGTTACGGCGACCGTGCCGGTAACGGGAACCTTTACTGCGGCAGTGGCGGACACTGTAACCAACAGGGTCTATTTCGCAGGCACCAATTCGCTGACCGCAATTGATGGAGCTACCGATACCCTTGCCACAACGCTGTCGTCGGTGTCGTCGGGCAACCCCGGAGCGCTTGCCGTGAACCCCGTAACCCACAGGGTCTACTCCACAAACAGCAGTACCGGCGCAGTATACGTGATTGATGGCGCGATCAATGCCACCACGAACGTGGGTGCGGGAACGGGTCCTATTGGGTTGGCAGTGAACCCCGTGACCAACAAGGTCTACGTCGCAAATCAGACCGGCGGTAATGTAACTGTGATCGATGGGATAACCAATGCCACTATCGCTACCGTGGGTGCGGGAACGAATCCCACAGAGGTAGCGGTGAATCCGGTGACCAACAAGGTCTACATTACAAATCAGGGCAGCAACAATATAACCGTGATCGATGGGGCTGCCAATACCACCGTGAACGTTGATGTGGGGTCTATTCCTTCCTGGGTAACGGTGAACCCGGCTACCAACAAAGTCTACGTCTCAAACCTAAACAGCAGCAATGTAACCGTGATCGATGGGGCGACCAATGCCGCCATTGCTAC
>Ga0123357_10005872_pt1 | contig 14813 bp, 6 predicted proteins | sample TergutEmb28metaG_FD_89873 | JGI IMG/M metagenome (GOLD analysis project Ga0123357, IMG submission 89873) | Embiratermes neotenicus P4 segment gut microbial communities from Petit-Saut dam, French Guiana - Emb289 P4 | ecosystem: Host-associated > Arthropoda: Insects > Digestive system > Gut ...
ACAGATACAGAGGTCCCGGGTTCGATCCCCGGCGCTACCAGATTTTCTGAGTAGTAGTGGGTCTGGAACGGGGTCCACTCAGCCTCATGAGGTCAAACTGAGGAGCTACTTGAATAAAAAAAATAGCGGCTCCAGGTTCAGAAAACGGAGATTAACGGCCGTGGGGACCCGTCGCCCTAACCACGTGACACCCCTCTATCCGCAAAAGTTGGCACTAACTTCTCCTACCGGCGGCGGCCGCTCTGTCGGTATGGTTCGCTTGCGGACTAAAGCCACGGAGTTTAGTTTTTAGTTAGTGGTGAATGAATAAGGCAAGAATTCAGACACACGTGTATTTAACACTTATTACTTTTCCACAGCAAAAATTGTTACGCGAATGCACCTTACTCTTACGTTGTTATGTACAGTGCCTTGTTTGTGTTATGCTAGACTATTTACCCCAAATTGAAATAACGTTATACCCTTTAACACTGAAGCATTTAACAGCTTATACGCTAAAGCTAAAATGTAGACTGCGCTACTTTTCACTACATATCTCCCTCCGTAATATTTTGTATCAATATACACGAAAGTAACCATGCGTGTTTCGACATGGTCTTACCGTCATCAGCAATACAAGCACATACGAGCAGTTGAAATTTTGCACGGCGATTGAATTGAATAAAACTTTCTCGTGATATCAGCCCTGTCAGGTGGTTGAAAGGCGAGCAAACCAACGTTTAGAGAATCATTTCTCTTTTCGTCATCGGGGGTGATTAGGAAAAAGTATGGTGTTTTGTGTTATGATGTATTTCGACTGCAATTAAAAACGAAGAGTTTGTACGTCCTACTGCATTCCGTATGGGTACCGCTGTAGCACAGTGGGGTCGACTCAGCCTCTAACAGAAATGAGTACCAGGAGTATTTCTTGGGGTAAAGGCGGCCGATGCGTAAGTCTGACAACCTTACCACCATCCTGTGCCGTTGTCATGAAATCTGCGAACCTTAACTTCCTGAAACCCTCTGGGCCACTCCGGGCCTGTAACTGGTCTGCTTTACCTTTTTTGCTGCACTCCATATAAATGAATTTCCACCGAATTGTAAGTTTTACCACCGAATTGTAAGTTTTATGATTTTCATGTCTGACTGTTCAGATGGTGATATTCTGGGACGTGACACGGTTACCGGTGTTTCGGAAGAGCATGCTATATGCTTCTTCAGGGGAGTAGTTGTACCCACCCATTAGATTATGTGATTTCACGCTTCAGAAACCCCAAATGTTTATTTACGAGTGTATCTTATATGGGCTGATGAGTAGAAATTCTTGTGTACTTCTCTGATTTCAACAATGATTTAAATACGTGATACTTAGACATAGAGCCCTGTACAAGACCTATCACTCGATCCTGGCGGAAGTATATACAATATGCATGCGATCTAACCTGGTTGTGACACACGTGTTCTTGTCTCGCAAGCAGACTTGCTAACAGAGCAACTCAACCTTCAGGTTAAAACTGTTTTATTTTATTAACTGTGCAATTCAGAATCCAGACTGGGTGTCTAAGCGTACTTTTCTTCTGAAAGGTTTATCGTATGGTTCTAACATGCATGTGCTGCATGCCTCCTTTGTCTCCTTTCAAACGTGTGGTTTGCATCCTACACTGTAAAGATATATACGCCCTCTTTTTGTACCTATGACACTATTCACATTTTAATTTTTCTGGCTAGATTGCTTATTTAAAAAAAAATTCAACAAAATATATGAAAAATATTTCCCTTTTTTTGCTGTTTGTTTTCGCTAGAATAATGACTTAGACAATGCCATATAAAATTCTGTAAATACTTCAATACAAACCTGGATAAATGAATTAGATGAACAAATTTTTTTTTGTTTCAGTACAAATAAGTTCAGAATCTATTTGCCAGGGTATACAGCGTTGGCAGTATATGAAGGAATTATATCCATCTATTTAGAAGATTCAGATAAGTGGATCTCTTGTCTCCTCTCCCACATAAGTCTGTGATGTCACACGGAAAATATTACTTTTCGTATTCGTTAACGTGGAATGAACAGCGGAGAAAATCACGTTTTTGATAACACATGTTTGGTACTGGTGTTGCCTGTCTGCAAGGTAGTTATGAACCACAGTATGGAAGTTTAGCTTCATTTATACTGCACTTTGTGGTCTGGGTGGTTAGTAATTAACGGGTCTTATATTGACCGCAAGCCGATGGAACACTTCTACGTAATAAGGATTTTCAAACAATTACGTTCGTATGTGTAAAGCCTCAAATTATTTGCGTGTGCTGAACTATTGTCACAAGGCTATCGCTTTACTTCCTGCCTGAAAATTATCAGTTGAAGCTGGATAGATGCACTTAAATTTTAAAATTAATATTTGTTGGTTTTTATTTTTCATGAGATGAAAAATTCATAATTATTTGGAAATGTGGAATACACAGATGTTTGAATAAAGGGAGACCAACTTGATGTCACTTGCTTTATTATTTCATAATTTAATGCTCAACATGTTTCGGATGTTAATACTTCCATCCTCAGGAGCTTGCGACTTATTTATTGAGTTATTTCATGGGTTGTATTTCTCTGGTTCGAAGTGTGTTGGCATTACGTTGTGGTTTGGCTGGGGTGGTATGGTTTGAGGAGGAGAAGGAGGAGAAGAAGAAGATGATAATGATGAAGATTATTATTATGATTATGATGACCCTCCGTCAGAATAGCATAGTAGTCGATATGATGAATTAGCTTGAAGACTGAGGAAACAAGATTCGATTCCCTTCACGGGTCAAGTATGTTTTCTTCCACAAATCTTGCTCATCTTCTCCAAAGCCTCATACTTGGTAAGCCTAAAGCTGACCATCCATCCCAATACAGTGCTGAGAGTGAATCGATCTGTAGACCCATTCTCCCATATTCCTCCATGGTAAGCACAGGGACAACTTCATACATTTGACTTTTAATCTCTACCACCACACGGCTTCAGAAGACCACAGTCCTTGTTATAGTGTTTGTAGCAGGAAGAAGGAACTTTTCAAACAAAGGCTTCCCGTAATCCACCTGCAACTGAATTGGATTATATTTACAAAATTACAGTTCTTAGACCCTGAAAAAGTTCATTCAAGCGTTACTGCTTTTGACTTGTAGTTCAAAGACGATAGGTTCTGACGACCTATACACCGACTGTACTGAGGTTTCTAAATCAAGTCTTGATATAGTACGTACCTCAAATTAGTTAAGGGCTAATAACCTTACACAATCACGACTATTATTTACTGCCAACTTCCCAGACAGAATATTCCGTGACGAGTTGGCCGGGTTGCAGGAATGTTTGCTGGATGCTATTTGGAAGAGTGTCGTTCTATGAACTATACGTCGTTCTGACAATGTTGTCAAGTTAACGCGAACCGTTATTTGTTCGAATTGACAGCTGTCTGACATTATTTACAAGTGTAAGACTTAACTTTCACGTAAAAATTGTAAAAACACAAGAAATTCTTAGTTATGATCTTATCAAAATACACGTTAATTTATACTGAGTAATTTTCAACGGAACTTCTCTTTACGGATAGTATGTGTAAGGGTTGTTTTAAAGCTGCTCTATTACAGGAGCTTTCGAGAGGTTGAACCACCACTTTGGATAATGATGTCTATTGCAGTCGAAAAGTAGGTTGTGGATACAAAGTAACAGAGAGGCTATGAGTTAATTAAAAAAAAAATATGAAGTTTGCTGGTTCAAAAGAAATGGATCGGTGAGCGGTCACCCCGTTCACTGGACTTAAACTGATTAGATATCTTCCTCTGGGTTTGCGTGAAGTCTATGATGTAACAAACCCTAAACCTGCAGCATGGCAGTAATTGTTACTGTCCATAATTATAGCCACTGATGGCATAAAAAAAGAAAGGAAGTATGAAAATTGGTAGAACTGAATGAAGCGACGCCTTACCGTATGCATGAAGTCACAGGGCCTGTAGTTTGGAAATTTTGAATTCATTTTAAAATTTAATTCGATATTACTACAGGTTGAGTACTGAATCTATACTCGTTGCCAGATTCCTGATCGCACTACTCTCTCACGTAACTCAATATTGGCGTCGAGTCGACCTATAGGCCGTACCATCCTTCCTGTCCAAAGTGACCTCTAAGACACGCCCTTGAAATCTGGCCAGTTTGTCTCAGAAGACACTGTGTGAAATCTAGGTGCTGTTGTTTATTTTATGAGTAGATGGTGCCGAATAGTCGGGTGACTGACGGAGGGAGGCTTTATAAGGAATTGGAATGAAGTGGCCGTGGCCTAATCTAGGAGATACTTCGATATTTACCTGAAGTATTTAAGAAAAGCAATGAAATATTTAGTCACGAGAGCCGGTGTTCTGGTTTGGGTTGAAATTAACCACCTTTTAAAAAATTATAAGTAAACAAACCATAAAGAGGAAGGCCATTAACAGCAGTAGACAACACACTTATTGCTCACGTACCCTACATAAAGGCAACAAAAGCAGCGACGAAACTGTCCAGAAACAGTTGAGTGAATTTACTTACATCCTACAAACGTACAACTGACTATACAGGTCTAAAACATATAAAACCTTTTATTTGATATTGTACATAATGCGTTCAAAATTCTAATGCACACAAATATACAACCAAGTGATTGTAAGCTGTTTTATATTCGTTATACAAACTGCTACATGTTTCGGCCATATATAACCCTGTCATCTTTAGGGAGGTAAGACTATGGGTGACACGTACAGTGTATATCAAATTGCCATAGGTTATTGGCAGACTCTGCATATATACAGTTTAACTCAATAAGAATACAAGGATAGCTGTCAAAATGTACGAGTATGTCGCCAATGTACAAAGAGTTAGTTACAATTTTTAGATTATATTTTAATCTAAAAATGTTATAATTATTAAAATTATAAAACTTCGTGCTCCGAATAGTTGATACCCATATAACTTTAGTTTAGTTTACTTAGACTCTATACTGGAGGGTCTCAAATGGTTCATACTTATAAAGCCAATAAAGCATGAACACAAATAAATGAAGATTTTTAGAGATATATTCAATGTCATATTTTACCTCACATCCTTTTCCAAAACATCGTTGGCAGAAGGCTTAAAAATGGGTGGAAACACACCAACATGCACAGCACTAGGCCTATACAGTGTGCAGCGACCAGTTCATACAATGAACTAACTGACCTGACAGTTCAGTGATGTAGCATATCTCATAACTGGCAAGTCAATTAGAATCGCTGTCCGTACGTATTGAATAATGCAGTTGTTCAGCACACTAAGGTTGAAAGTATCAACGGTCTAAGATTGCCTCAATGCTGGGCAGTTATTTTATTTGTATTTACAGATAATTCGCAAAATTTATTAAGGAAAAGAACGACTTCTGAAAATCTAATGACCGTCTACCAAATCATGTACCGGTATATCATTTTGTATGGTTTGTAACAAGTAATATAAAAACACAGTACTCTTTATCCACACGTTATAGGAACTGGAGTAAAAATCTTACAGTAATTTGATGTGTATTGGATCATGCATCATCTTGATAACTGAAGAATAAAATCCAACTACATAAAATTTATTACTTAATTATGCTTATGTTAGGCTCAACATGTTTCGGGCACCATTATGCCCATCATCAGGAACTCAAGTCGATAGCGTTGGTTAACACATAGGCTGTCTGGTTCTCGAGTTGCTGCTGGTTGGAAGTTAAATGCAGGCAGGATGGATGAGTGTCCGGACCGAAGGCTGTAGCAGCATTCGGACCGGACACTCATCCATCCTGCCTGCTCTTAACTTCCAACCAGCAGCAACTCGAGAACCAGACGGCCTATGTGTTAACCAACGCTATCGTCTTGAGTTCCTGATGATGGGCATAATGGTGCCCGAAACATGTTGAGCCTAACATAAGCGTAATAAAGTAATAAGTGGCATCTAGTTGGATTTTACTCTTCAGTTATCTTATAGTAAACTTATATACACGTATATTCAGAGACTGAAGTGCCGAGTGGATTAATTTAAAATGTAGGTAAATTTTAACATCCAAACAACAATTAATATGAACCGTAACAACTAAGGACATTTTTGACATGGTAAATAAGAAACTATTTTTCGTTAAACTTTTATAAAATACTGTGCCTGAATATTACCGATTAAAAGTCAAATATGTGGCAAAAATCATATATTCAACTTCTGTTATACTGTCTTGGCTGAGATTTGAACTCTTTCGAAATAACATATTTACTTGTACGTAAACAAAGAAGTAATGGAAAAATAAATACACTTCTTGGAAGCCATTTTCCAAACCCAGTAACTCCCATGTTTCTACGTCATCAGTTGATGTACCCTTGCGCCGACCTCGACCCAAATCAACCCCCTAGTTCTGTTGCAATAGGGTGAAACAAAATTACTGTGGTAATTTCCGATGCGTGACTTACGTTATTCCTGTCTTCGTATTCACGAATTTAGAATTCTACATTAGATCTGAAATATTTTTCTACAAATATGTCTTCTATTCTATCTATATTTTGAAGTAATGTGGCATACTCAACAGTAGGAAGTTGTGTTGTGGTAATTTATTTCTCTACCTCACGTTAGTGGCCTTTAGAGGGATGAGGTTTGTTTTCTATTCTAGGGGGCCGGTTTTTCTCTACTCTCCTCCCACTTTTTTTGTTGTGAAAGTTTTCTCCCTCCACAACTAAAATTCCTACAGCTGCTCCAAAGATTATTCTTCCCTAAGTTGCCAACATCATCTGAGCCCCACCATTCCTATTTTATTCCATCATGGCTTCCATCTACAGCGTCATATTTTCAACAAAACGACGTTTTGGCCTTTGAAAATTGCAGGCTGCCTGTAGACGAGTGATTAGACAATGCATATTTTTCGGGGAACTATGAGGGAAAGAGACAGCTCGGAAAACACAAGCGTAGGTGGGATTATGATATTAAAATTTACTTTCAAGAATTGTGATCGGGTCTTGGAGTGGACTGATCTGTCACAGGTTAGGAACAAATGGCTGGCTGAATACCCGTCGATTTATCATGTAAGTTGAGGTCTGCCTTGTGATATCCTCGAGCTTTTTGTTTCTGGGTTCCTTGACTGTGATGAATCGAAACATTTTTTATGGTTGCAAAGAAGCTGCTGTCTACTGTAGAATGTTTGGATGATGAATGCCTGCATCAGAAGTGGAACGAAGCGACAGTGTCCCAATTTACTTTCCAGGAATTTGGAAAGATTGAGGGAAAACAAGGTATCTGACCAAATAATCAGCATTCGGAAGAAATCATAAGCGGAAACCTCTAGAGCACTGTTTACAAAACCCCCCTCCCCCACAACCACACCTGCCCTTTTGAAGGTTAATGCGCTTATACATCTAGATATGTTCATATCTTCCTACTTGTTCATGTAGGTCTAAGAAAGTTGTACTAGGTAGACGCCTATTTTCTCTGCGGCGCAACAACCCATCTCGGGTCTAGGCCACTTCATTATTGAGTTCTCTATGTCACGCACAATTAGACACACACAGCCGATAGGGCTCCTGAGAACGAGTGATCGGCTCTTCGCAGAGAGCGTTACATACGAAACACACAACAAACACAAGAGACGAACATCCATACCCTCAGCGGGATTCGAACCCGCGATCCCAGCTAGCACACAGCAACAGGCATCGGCTATAAGCTTGTTATCGAGTATATCTACTGAGGCTGTTTCAAAGCTTAAATGAACTAATTAGTCCATAAATTAGTAACAGTCAGAGGCTGATGCTAGGTCATATCAAGAAAAGTTGTTCCGTCTTTAAGAAATATGAAGTTTCATTATTGTGTCTGCAAGATGGCACCCGTTCGAGTTCACACAACATTTCTATAAGGAACATTTTAATATTGTGATTTCATCTTTCCCTAGTTCTTGCAGATTTTGTCGTACATCCAGATTATACTTGACATGGACCTAATTTCATATGTCATTTTACTTTGAGTTCATCCTGAGACACATGAAATTTCGTAGTCGAAACACGTGGATTCTGGACAGAGTACTAAATCACTGGAAACGACTAACATATTCATATATTGCGTAAAGAAGTAGCGTATTTTAAGGAATAAATCGTTGGTGAAGTTTATATTAACATCACTTGTCTTTCAGGGATTAAGAAAATTTAAGTGCTTGATTTTTGTTGTGGAGATTGTACCAAATGTAGAATTATCTCAGTTTTGTTTTCTCAACAAGCAGGTCCTGAAAATAAACTTTGTACAATTTTCGAGATAATTAAACAAATTTGGTCGGTATCGCCAGAAGGGCTCCGTACGTTTATGGATAATTGAAGTATAAAATTATATTAAATTATGTCTAAAGATCCAGTTTATTCGTCACAGACAACGCCATGTGCTTCATTGGAAAGAGAGAGATAGAGAGATACCATTCGGCCATATGGGGAAGAAAGGATTTATTGTGAACCATATTTCACATGTTGATTGTGCTGGGAAATGCAGAATCTAGAATTTAAACCTGGCCGTACGTCAGTCTGACTTCTCCAGATATACTTTAAATTTTTAATGTTTGTAGACTGATGTAAATAACTGAGAACGTTGTGAAGGTATTATATTTGCAACTACATTGTTACTATCGTACAATAGTTTTGTACCGTTTTACGGCCAAATTTTATATAAAAAAGGGAAAGCAATAATTCGAACCGGCACTGTGGTGAAATGCCCTTCCCTTTACTCTGCAACAATTAGCAGGAACTTGCCAGGCAGACTAAATTCGCAGAACCACGTGTTGTATTGAAACTTTAACGTAATTTGTTACAGTTATATAAGAACGCGTGTCATGCACTTTGCTTGACCTTTAAATTATAAATATTTTAATGGTTATTCGGACATGAGTTCACTTGTCATTTGCGGAACCTTCAAGTTGAAAAGCAAATTGTGCAAGGACTGTGAAAAGGAAAGAAATAACCTGCATATTCGAGTATACAAAGCCATGAATCTGGCTTTTTTTTTTTAAATTCTTTTCTTCCCTTTTGTAAAAAAAGACTTGCCGACCCTGACTTGACACGAAAAGGGAAAAACGTGATACTCGGTAAGGAGAAGAGGGGAACATGGCTTTGGTTTGTGTTAAAAGCTGGACACCGATGGCGATTTATGTGTCCTCTCAGTTTTTGTGGTTGGCTCAGCTAGTGATGAGGTCTGCAAGATAGGAAAATGATTTAACATCTGCTAGGGAGAACCCGATTTTATCAAGCTTTCTCGTATGTATACAGACCAGTACAAACGGACCGCTACAATAATTCAGCTTCGGTGTATTTAGGTCGCCCTCTGTTTACTTGAGATTTTCATGACATTTGAGACATATGTTCGTTAATAAATGAATGTGCATTATTTATTAAGCATCGACAATAATTTTATTTAGGGTTGCACAATCCCTGCTTGCTATGGCGATTCAGTGTCCACGGTGCCGCGTGATATATTCAGCATATTTACTGTTATTGCTTACGTACAAAAATGTGTATCAGTTGAAACACGCAGAGCAGAAAACGCCAGATAACAGCCAGCTCCGCATGTCACTTTGAAACTGCGTGTCTTCAACATGCAACTTCCGTTCTATCACTGTTCTGGCACCTAGAATCTAGAAGTGGCTTCCAAATTTTAGAAAATTTGTTTACCCCTGATTTCATGTACCATATTGTGTAGTATGGGGACCCAGCTCGTGTCATTGGAATTTTTCATTGACATAAAATCCTTCCGATCGAACTGTGGCCCTGGGGTCGACTCAGCCTCTAACAGAAATGAGTACCAGAAGCATTTCCTGGGGATAAAGGCGGCCGCTGCGTAAGGCTGACAACCTTACCACCATCCTGTGCCGTTGTCATGAAATCTGGGAACCTTAACTTCCCAGAACCCTCTGGGCCACTCCAGGCCTGTAATGGAACTGATTTACCTTTTTATTATGTAGTATAAAAATTTGTTTTATCAACAAACTTCGTCTCTAAAATCTTACTGCTTTAAATTGCATCCAGTTTATTGAGACAAAAATTAAAATCCGAACTTTATTCTGAGTTGTAAATATACGTAGATCTGTATTCATGTAGACCATTTGTAAGTACTGCAAGTAATCTGTAAGCACAAGACGTGTAATGGCCATGTAATAAATCTCGATTTTCACTCATCGCACTCTGATAATTCGACACGTCTTTTAGGCTTAGGTATTGTTCTTGTGTAAGAAACTTTTGAAAGGAAGCTTTACCTTGGACGATGTAGTCGTGTTTGTGAAGTTAGGTAAGGTGTTAAAAGGTAGTTTTTAGAAGGAGGTTATGAGGGTTTAAACTGAAATAATATGGCTCATGACTTAAACAAGTAGCCGGCTGTGTAAAGACAGAAATAAATCGCGAAGCTTCCAAAAACCGCAGTGAATTTGCTGGCTATCTGAGAGACTGTTTGATTCTCAAGTAGTCTCATGCATGGATTCAACAATAAAGAACAATGGAGTAAGTTAGCCGTTAGTAAAGTGACCTAAAACGGGTTCAGCCCTGGTTCGATTCCTGGGTGAGACCGGATCTCCCGTCATGACTAACGTGACCAGACCGAATCCGGTGCCAATCGCGTCTCCTATGCAGTGAGTACCGGGTTTTCTTTTTCTGGGCGAACACTCAGTTTCACAGCTGTCTAGGTTAAGGATGCGTGGGACTGTACTTTTGCGTAGACACATTCATGACGCTGTCTTTCTGCATAAACCGAACAACGAACTAGTTGTAACTCTTAGAACTGTGACTGAAGCAAGCAGTCTTGTTTTACGATATTTAAACAGGATTCCAGAATCGACTGGTGCATGAGAATATAACTTATGTATAGGGCCATATAGTTACCTACAATTTCTCGCCCTGGTTGCCACTGACGATATTGCAGACCTACCTATACTCATCAGTGCTCACACACCTATGTGTAACTCATGTACATATTCATATATAAATGTAAAACTATGCTTGCATATGGAACGGGGCTTCCTCTGGGGAATGGACGTTGATTTCACGATACAAAACGAAATGTTTTTAAAATAACCGTTGACTTTGAAAATAGTGTTTATAGACCTACACAAAACTAGTGTAATTCTATCAAGAATGTTGGTGTTTATTTTCGTACATCCACCAGGTTGTCGAATGAAATAGGAGGAAAAACGTGATATGACATATTCTTAAATACATCTGACATCGTGCTGAGGATTTTAGTTTTTCTTACAGTATTTGTGTTCAGATACCAGGTTCTTGGAAAAGTGTTTATTTATTGTAAAAGTCTCTTGCTTCACGAAATCGATATTGACATATGCCAGTTTGCAAATATTGCATTTTAGTTTGCATTGACTTGCGGTGTGAAGTCAACTCGTGGAATATGAAGTGGCTCATAGATTTTTGGAAAACTTGTGCACCCATGTCCCAAATACTGCCGTTTGGCTTGAAACCCGTACAATAGGTCATTCACATTTTGAAATTCATAATTTAAAAAATGAACGTGGAGTGAGGACGTCTTGCCCCTTTATTACTGTTTATCCTTGCGTCAGGTCCCGATGAAACGTGGTACTGAAGGTTAAACCGAGTCTTTCAAGCAGTCGAATTCACTTTCAGCTGTTTGTCAAAAGTTATCCATTAACCTCTATCTGAATGATACGTGCAAATGTACAATAGCTTATGGAACGAAGTATAGAATAAGGAAAGACAGTTTATAAAAGTTGTGAACAGATCTGCAATATTACTTTTTTATTTACAAGGTAAATGGTTTGATGACGTTCCTTTGTCTGATGTGAGTTGCTGAAGGAAGTTAATTCTGACGAATTTAAAAGAGGCGGTATTTTATTTTCATATTGTATGGTCTCTTTGTGAGGGTGTAATGAAAATGCATAAATGGTGGGCCCGGTAGCTCAGTCGGTAAAGCGACTGAGCTACGGGCTGGAAGGTCCGGGATCGAATTCCGGAGGGGGCGAGAATTTCCGCCAGTCCAGACCGGCCCTGGGGCCTACCCAGCCTCCAGTAAAATGGGTACCGGGTCCTTCTCGGGGGTATAGTGCGGCCGGTTCGTGCTTCTGACCACTCACCCCCTTCTAGTGCCGCGATCATGGAAGAGTAGAGCTATACCTCTACCCACCCTCTGGGCCACACCGGGCCTGTAACGGGATCACTTTACCTTTACCAATAGATACGTAAATGATAGGCCTATTTATTGACAGTTTTCGTAGGTATACACAGTTGTTTGGATGCTTACATATCAGCATCGATAATTAAACAAAGAAGTAATTTATGTAAAGGTAAAGTTCACCCTAGAACAGTCCACGAAAGCGCGGGGGGGGGGTAATTATATGTGTAGCTTTACTCCTTCTCTCGCCTCGGCGCTAGATGGCGGTTGGTGGTCAAAGCTACGACCCGGCAACTTTACAGCCGTGAAGTACCCGGTACACATTGTATAGGAACCTGGGTGCGACCCAGTCCCTGTCTGGGCAGGTGCGGAAAACCTCGCCCACACCAGCATTCAAAGTAATTTAAGTTAAGTAAATAAAACTTGGAATGTGTTGGCAGTATTGCTGTTGAATTCAGCAACCCGACTTAGACCATCGCCACCAATACAGCAGTTCATTACTATACAGCACCACTGTCTGCTTACGGTACTGCGGGAATGCACGTAATGTATCTGGCTACAGGTAACTGTAACGCTTGTCAAATTCAGTGAAGAACAATTGTGCTCATAATTATATTTAGGCGGTGAAAGTACTGTAGATTTTGTGTAATATATACTGCCCATTGTTCATGACAATCATGAAACGTATGGGCCTGATAGTGACCCTGTCTTTCCAGTATTTTTAGCATTTTTTCTGAAATACCCAATTTCTGTTGACTGTTAATTCGTAGCTATGCCTGTAACCAAGTGCGTATTTTAATAAATCGAACACGCAATATGAATAACCTATTGCATTTGAATACTACTCTTCTTTTCATTATAATGATCATGTTTGCCGTTTTCGGTCTGTTTCAACGTTGCGTAATTTTTTCGTGATTTATAAGTTGTTTAATTAATGTAACTCCATCTATTTTTATGACGCGATCAATGGCGTCTCCCCTTCCCAGTAGTTTACGCGTGCGCCTAGCCTCCTCTTTTTTGCTTTTTTAGACTGGTGTCTGGTTGTAGTAGTTGTTGCTTCTCCCCGCAAGATGGCAGTGGTTTACGAGCCGGACCAATGCTGCATTTCCCTCCGCGACAAATTGAGTAATAAAATGGTGGTGTAATATAATTCAGTGCTCCTTGGTGGTATTTTCTCAGTCCATATTTTCAGCATAGGCCTCGACAGTATGCAAAAACGGTATAAATTAACGAACACATTAAAACTGACCTAAATGGAAATGGAGTTAGGAAACACATAGGTACCAAATTTCTGGTATTAAAACACTATACAACGTACAAAACGAGTGACTATTTACATAATTGCTTCTTTCAAATTTTTGGAAATATATAAAAAAAATTCAATATTATCGCCGATATAGAAACTGCCCAAAACATATTTGTGTATTCTTCCATTTTCTTTTACTTAGCTTAGGACAGTGATTGATTACGTTACCCAGTTCTCTCAGCCAATGAGAAACGGTCCTGGGCGGCCATCTTGGATGCAGAGTTATTGAACGAAAAGATGAGCAACAAAGTTGCTGGAGAAACTGGGTGGAGGGGAGAGTATGGAAAGAGGATAGAGAGAATGCATGATAAATGATATAAAGTAAAGAAGTGACTTGAAGAATGGCTAAAATACTATAGAATACCCCACCCTCTTGGAAAATATCCCAGGCGGAAAGCAAGAGAAATGTATGGAATGAAATAAGATTGTGAATCTTTTAGAATTCATCTGCCAGGGTTGTGCGGTTTTTGTATAAATATATTTTGAAGTAGAAATATGACTTCCTCGCTTGGATGATATCAGGATATAAAATTTGGGTACAGTTTGAGATTCAATTTATTTTCCATTTTTGTCACAAAATTATGATGGATCAAAAACAAGTGGAGAATGTAGAATGTTTCAAATAGTTGTGTAACCCCATAACAAATGATGCAATGTGTAGCCTACACGGGACATTTAACCAAGGACTGCCATGGCAAAAGCAGCATTCAACAAGAAAGACTCTTCAGGAGCAAATTAAGCTTAAATTTCAGAAATAAAGTATTAAAATTATTCGTTATGATCGTAGATTATTAATGGTGTTGAAATATTAACACTTCGGAAAGTTGATCAGAAATACCTTGCAAGTTTTGAAGTGTGGTGCTGGAGAAGGATGGAGATCGGTTGGACTTATCGTGTGAAAAAATTAGTATTGCATAAGTCAAGGAGGGAAAAAGTTGCTAGGTGCAATACAAGAAGGAAGATTATAACTGGATTGGTCACTTCTTGTCTTCTAAAATTCATTATTTAAGGAAAGATATAATCGAATAAAGAGAGAACAACTTGATGTCACTTGCTTTATTATTTCATTATTTAATGCTCAACATGTTTCGGATGTTAATACATCCATCCTCAGGAGATTGCGACTTTTTGTTGAGTTATTTCATGGGTTGCGTTGCTCTGTTTCGATGTGTGTTGGTGTTACATTGTGGTTTGGCTGTGGTGGTGTGGTTTCTGTATGCAGGCTAAAGCAGTGCTTCAGCCTTCATAAAGATACCACACCACCACAGCCAAACCACAACGTAACACCAACACACATCGAACCAGATCAATGTAACCCACGAAATAACTCAGCACATAAGTCGCAAGCTCCTGAGGATGGATGTATTAACATC
>Ga0123357_10005873_pt1 | contig 14812 bp, 8 predicted proteins | sample TergutEmb28metaG_FD_89873 | JGI IMG/M metagenome (GOLD analysis project Ga0123357, IMG submission 89873) | Embiratermes neotenicus P4 segment gut microbial communities from Petit-Saut dam, French Guiana - Emb289 P4 | ecosystem: Host-associated > Arthropoda: Insects > Digestive system > Gut ...
CAGAATAACCGGCAAACTTATCATTATACGATTGATAACAGCGATTTACCTACCAATTACCTGTTGTCTGTTATTGAGGATAAATCGGGAGAAATATGGGTGGGTACGGAATTAGCCGGAATCAGTAAAATTTCCCTGAACAATTATCCGGTACAAATTCTTTACCCTGAGCCAAAAGAAAGCAATCGCCGCTCGAATGCCGTGCGTTTGATATATGGAGATTCGCGCGGACGTTTTTGGATTGGAACGCGCAACAGTTATTTGCATATCTACGATTCTTCTTTTAAAAAACTGAAGTCTCACAAAATTCCGGGAGGATTGCCTTTTGCCGCTACCGAAGATTTGAATGGTAATATCTGGTTAGGAACGCGAGGCAATGGAATAATGGTTTTCCCGCCTTCAGCCGATGCTCCCGTCGCACATTATTTATTACGCGATATAGAACGCCAGCCAACGAACAGCAACAGTGTTTTCGATATTATCCGAGATTCTCAAAACCGGATTTGGGCGGCGTCTTTCGGCGGTGGATTGCATTATGCCGACCTCAATGAAAAGGATATTACTTTCCGCCATATCAATACGCGGACTATCAATCAGGATATGGTGCGGGTTATTTTGCAGGACCATACCGGTATGATATGGGCGGGAACTAACGAAGGCGTTAACGTTTTCGATCCCAATGAATTGGTGCGTGATAATACAAAATACGTCAATTTCCATTTTGATGTTAACAACGACCGTTCCCTCAATAATAATGAAGTAAAAGCTATTTTTGAAGACAGCAAAGGGCGTATATGGTTAGGAACGACAGGCGGCGGACTGAATTTATTAGTTCGGGAGAATCCGCTTGAAAATTCATGGTTCAAGCATTATACCGCTAAGGACGGGCTTTCCAACGAAGTGATTCAAAGTATTACGGAAGACAATCAAGGTTTTATTTGGGTAAGCACCGAAGGCGGCAGCGGCATTTCTAAATTAGACCCGGAAACCGGTCGTTTCGAAAATTTCAGTTTATCTAATCTTAAACGGGGCTTGTTTAACGAAAACGCAAGGTGGAAGATGAAAAACGGCGATTTGATGTTCGGCAGTTATTACGGCGCCTTTATTTTCAATCCTTCTCAAATCAAGTCGGATACTTATACCCCGCCGGTAGTGATTACCGGAATGAGAATAAATGGAGTGGACGCGCATCCTGAACAGCCTAATTCGCCGCTTTCCGAAAGTATCTCACTGACTAAGGAAATTAAACTGAATTACAACCAAAATTCGTTTAACATTGAGTTTGCCATGCTTAATTTTTATTCTCCCGCTTTTAACCAATACGCTTATTATCTGGATGGTTATGAAAAAACTTGGAATCCGGTGACGAGACACAATATTGCCGCTTACCGCAACGTTCCTCCGGGAACCTATTTGTTTAAAGTAAAAGGAAGCAACAGTTTCGGCGTGTGGACAAAAAGTGATACGATACTGAAAGTCACCATTATACCTCCGTATTGGGAATCCGGTTGGGCTTACCTGCTCTATTTTATCATAGCTATTATTGGCGTCTTTTTCATTTTCAGACTTATCCGGCAAATCAACCGGCTGCATACAACTGTGGAAGTAGAACGGCAATTGACAGAGTACAAGCTCCGGTTTTTTACGAATATCTCGCACGAGTTCCGGACGCCGCTGACCATTATCCGCGGTTCGATTGAGAATTTATCGGCAATGGAAAATCTGCAGCCGGCGGTTGTCAAACAAATCAATCAAATGTCGAAAAGCGCTTCACGCCTGCTCCGTTTGATAGATCAACTGCTGGAATTTAGAAAATTACAGAACAAAGGATTGGAACTGCAAGTGTCGCATACGGAAGCCGTAAGTTTCTTTTCCGATATTTACCAGACTTTTCAGGAAATGGCTGAAAAAAAGAAAATCGAGTTTTTGTTTGAAACCAATCTGCCGCAGAAAGAAATGCTGTTAGACAGGAATAAATGGGACAAAATCGCATACAACCTGTTGTCGAATGCAATGAAATATACGCCTGATAATGGAATAATTATGATGCGCCTGTTTTTTTCGGAAGCCGACGATCAATTTGTTTTTAGCGTATCGGATAATGGTCAGGGCGTATCAAAAGACAAGCAAAGCTCGCTGTTTGTCCGTTTTGCCAAAATCAATCCATCGCTGGGAGGAACGGGAGTCGGTTTGCATCTTACGGCTGAATTAGCGGCAACTCACAAGGGAAAAATTGAATATTCCGATTCGGAATTGGGCGGCGCTTGCTTTACCGTTACCATACCCATGTCGGATAAAAATTATGAGAATGAAGCAATGGACGAACCTCAACCATCAACAAAATTTACCGTTACCGATCCGGCTGCCAATGAAATATCTCCGGCGAATTTATTTGAGGAGTCGCTTCCGGAGAAACCGTATAAGAAATATAAACTGTTGATTATTGAAGATGATTATGAAGTTCGCGAATTTATATCCAACCAGTTAAACGATTATTTTTCGTTACTTACGGCTAAAGACGGCGCTGAAGGATTAGAAAAAGCGATGCAGGAACAACCCAATCTAATCGTATGCGATGTAATGATGCCTGATATTGACGGTTTTGAAGTAACCCGCCGGTTAAAAGAAGACTTTCTCACCAGCCATATTCCAATAATTCTTTTGACTGCCCATTCATCGGAAAATCACCAGTTGGAAGGCATTCAAGCCGGAGCTGACGCTTACATTACCAAACCGTTCAGCGTCAAATTCCTGATTGTACGTATCGAAAAACTTATTGAGCAACGGGAAAAGTTGCAGCAAAAATTTGCACAGGAACCCGGAATGCACGTTTTACCGATTCATGTTACGGATAAAGACAAAGAGTTTATAGACAAAATCCATGAATTGATAGAAAAGAATATGGAAAATGTTGATTTCTCGGTAGATACTTTTGCTCAAACGGTCGGCATGGGACGCACCAATTTTTATAAAAAAATTAAAGGGATTACCGGACATTCTCCTAATGAATATCTCCGCATCATCCGGATGAAGAAAGCCGCCGAATTATTGGCGACAACTAACCTGAACGTATCGGAAGTTTCCTACAAAGTCGGCATCAACGACCCGTTTTATTTCAGCAAATGTTTTAAGGCGCAATTTGGGAAATCGCCTTCGCAGTTTCAGAAAGGATAAGATATTTTAAACACAAATAATATGAATAAACATTTCTTATGGATAGTAATTTCCATATTTTGCTTTCAATATGCAGGAAGTCAAAAACCTGTTTATGAATATCCTTTTCAAAATCCGGCATTGACGGTCGAACAGCGAGCTGCCGATTTGGTTTCACGCCTTACGCTGGACGAAAAAATCGCTCAGATGTTAAACAGTACGCCGGCTATCGAACGGTTCAAAATTCCTCCATACGACTGGTGGAACGAGTGTCTGCACGGAGTAGCCCGCACGGAGTACAAAGTGACCGTTTATCCTCAAGCTATCGCTATGGCTGCCGGCTGGGATGTGAACGCAATCCGTCAAATGGGAGATTACACTTCCGACGAAGGACGCGCCATTTACAACCTCTCGCAGGCGAAAGGCAATTACCGGATTTTTCACGGGTTGACTTATTGGACGCCTAATATCAATATTTTCCGCGATCCGCGCTGGGGACGCGGTCAGGAAACATACGGGGAAGATCCGTTTTTAACGGCAAGTCTTGGAAAGAATTTTGTTGAAGGACTGCAAGGCTCCGATAAAACTTATCTGAAAGCAGCCGGATGCGCCAAGCATTATGCCGTCCACAGCGGACCGGAACCGCTCCGGCATAAATTCGACGTTTCCGTCAGCAATTACGATTTATGGGATACCTATCTTCCGGCATTTAAACAATTGGTAGAGAGCAAAGTTGCCGGAGTGATGTGCGCCTACAACGCGTTTGAAGGACAACCCTGTTGCGGAAACGACAAGCTAATGATCGACATTTTGCGCAAAGACTGGGGATTTCAAGGATATGTTACTTCCGATTGCGGAGCGATTGAAAATTTCTACAGGACGCACAAAACCCATCCTGACGCTCCGGCAGCTTCCGCCGACGCCGTATTTCACGGTACGGACGTAGATTGCGGAAAAGAAGCGTATCTGGGTTTAAAACAAGCGGTTGAAGACGGGCTTATTCCTGAAAACCAGATTGATGTTTCTCTCCGGAGATTGTTTGAAATCCGCTTCCGGCTGGGAATGTTCGATCCGGCTGATAAAACGCCTTTTTCGCAAATCGACTCGACTGCATTGGAAGCTAAAGCGCATAAAGATCTGTCGTTGAAAATGTCGCGCCAAGCTATCGTATTGCTTAAAAACGACGGTACGTTGCCGGTTAAAAAAGAAACCTTAAAGAAGATTGCCGTACTCGGTCCGAATATCAATAATCCGGAAGTGCAGTTAGGCAACTACAACGGCTTTCCATCCCGCATCATTACCCCGCTCGACGGATTGAAAGAAGAATTGGGCAAGCAGGCGCAAATCTATGCCGATACGGTTATCGGTTATTATGGCGATACGCCTTCTTCGTTCGACTCGACTTTGAAAAAAATCAAAGATGTTGACTTAATCATTTATGTTGGAGGAATTTCGCCCCGCATTGAAGGAGAAGAAATGCGTATCAAAGCGCCCGGATTCTTAGGCGGAGACCGCACGTCGATTCTATTGCCTCAAATTCAGACCGATTTGCTGAAAGCATTGAAATCCACCGGAAAACCGGTTATTTTTGTAATGATGACCGGCAGCGCCATAGCTGTTCCTTGGGAAGCGCAAAACATCAACGCCATCATTAATTCATGGTATGACGGGGAATTTGCAGGGAAAGCCATTGCCGATGTCATTTTCGGGAATTACAATCCATCCGGACGTTTGCCGGTAACTTTTTATGCAGGCGATGCGGATTTGCCAAACTTTGAAGATTACCAGATGACAAACCGGACTTACAAATACTTTACGGGTAAAGCCCTGTATCCTTTCGGCTATGGTTTAAGTTATACCCAATTTGCTTATAGTTGGGAAGTTCAGCCTAAAAATGAATACACGCCGGACGAAACAATCGAATGCAGTTTGAAAATAAAAAATACGGGAACACGGGACGGCGACGAAGTAGCGCAAGTATATATCAAATATCCGCAAACAGGAACAGTTTTGCCTTTGAAAGAATTACGTTATTTTGAAAGGAAAACGATTGCCAAAGGCACCGGCGCGGAAATCAAAGTTTCAATTCCCGTCGCTCAATTCGCCAAATGGGATGAATCGGCAGGCGATTTACGAATTCCTCGCGGCGTTTATTCAATTTTCGCCGGAAGCAGTTCGGAAAATGAAGCAATTTTTACAACATTTGAAATAAAATAAATCCGGAAAATAAGGATAAAAAACAAGTAAAACAAAATTCCCAGAGATGAGTTGAACAAGGCGATATATGGCGTATTTCGTTTTTGGAGATGAAAATAATCATATTTCTTAAGTATTACAAAGGCAAAAATTAAATTCCTCAGATTATGAAAAAAAAAATTTTTTAATTTATCAAAATATAATAAACATTTTTGCGTATTGACAGACAATTTACAAAATTTTTTAAGACCTTTGTAGTGCGTATAAATTTCATAAGTCTGATGATGGCGGAACGTTTCGTTGGTATAACGAGGGTTCCGTCTTTTTTTAATAAGACTCTTTCTCATTCGGATAATCGCCGCTCTTCACATCCAAGGCATAATGCTCTACCGCTTCTTTAATCACATCATACAACGCAGCATACCGGCGAAGAAATTTAGGAGAAAATTCCTTATTGATTCCCAGCATATCCTGTCCAACCAGCACTTGACCGTCCACGTAAGGTCCGGCGCCAATTCCAATCAGCGGTATTGCTAATTCGCCGGCAACTTTCCGGCTTAATTCAGCGGGTATTTTTTCCAAAACAATAGCGAAACAGCCTAAATATTCCAGCAGATGAGCATCATCGACCAAACGTTGCGCTTCAGCCGTTTCTTTTGCCCGCACTGCAAATCCGCCGAATTGGTGCACCGATTGAGGCGTCAAACCCAGATGTCCCATCACCGGTATTCCGGCAGACAGAATGCGTTGGATGGATTCTTTCATTGCGGCGCCTCCTTCCAGTTTAACGGCGTCCGCTCCTGTTTCTTTCATAATGCGTATGGCAGAACGCGCTGCATCTTCGGCGCTTACCTGATAGGAGCCAAAAGGCATATCGACACAGAGCAAGGCTCTTTTAACCGCTTTTCTTACCGATTGCGCATGATAGATCATTTGATCTAAAGTGATTGGAATCGTGGTGGCGTTTCCTGCCATTACATTAGACGCCGAATCTCCGACCAGAATGACATCAATTCCGGCAGCGTCTATAATGTTTGCCATCGAATAATCGTAAGCGGTCAGCATAGAAATTTTTTCTCCTTTCCGCTTCATTTCAATCAGCCGTTGCGTGGTGATTGAAGCATTAATTTCCAAATGAGTGGACATATTTATAATTCGTTAATAATTTTACGTTGCTTTTCGAAATACAAAACCCGCTGTTTTTCATTTGTCAGCGTAATTAAGGTAGAAATTTTTATTAGAGAATGAATCCATCTTTTCATTTTTTCAAACGTTCCTTCATCATAAGAGGTAACATACGACAGAATAAAGGCTTTTACCATACTTAAATGAATATTTTGAGCGCTTAAATAAGTATAACCGGTAGTAACGTCAATATCGGAAACATATAAATTCACGGCGTTGCCTGTTTCTGCAAATTGACCGGTGATTGCCATTTTTTCTATATAATCCATTAAGGAAAATAAATCTTCTTTGATTTTTAAGACATCGTCTTTTTCTATCAGCCGGATACTATTGAAATAACTAACGCGCTCAACAAAAAGTCGAAACATTCTACTGTCGAAAACATAATAAGTTTTATTAAACTTTTTCATTTCCAGCATATACTCTTTCATATATTTATACAGTCTCGACGAAGTCGAAATTTGATGATAAGGTTTTACTTGTTCTACGCTATAATGGTAATTCCATACAAACAGATAGAAAAGAATAAGGTGGTCAAACTCGCCAAAAAGGTCGTGAGGCAACACGTTGGTAATCGAAGCTGTTTCTGAATTTTCCAATTTAGTGATGGAACGGAGGAGTTTAAGAAAAATATCAAGTATATAGAAATCCTCTTCCTGCGGTGAAATAAAATCGGGGAATCCCATTTGGAAAGGGGCGCTCTTGACTTTTTCAATACCAACTATGCCGTCTAAAGAAATGTTTAAGCGTTTTGCAATAATTGCGATTTCATTGAAAGTAAAAGGAACTTCTTGCCGTATTCTCCGGTAAACGGCGCCTTTTTCAATTTTTAACATTTCAGCCAATGTATCGATCATTTCTGATTTTTTTGGAAATATTTTCCGTATCTCAGCGATTAATACTTGATATAATTGTTCGTTCATACTGTTTCGATTAACTCATTCGGTTTTTATAATCTTCATATCCGAAGCGGCGATAGGTTTCCAAAGCGCCGTCTTCTTTCCACAAACACAAGTCGGGATGCGGTATCCCGTTAAACATAGTCGTTTTAACAATCGTATAATGAATCATATCTTCAAACACAATCCGGTCGCCGATTTGCAATGCTTCATCAAACGACCAGTCGCCTATATAATCGCCGCTCAAGCAGGAGTTTCCGCCCAGACGATAGGTCGGTTTGCCTGCTTCCGCTTCCTGATAAGCTCCGCGAACAACAGGTTTATAGGGCATTTCCAGACAATCGGGCAGATGACAGGTAAACGATATGTCGAGAATTGCCGTTTTTATTCCTCTGTTTTCTACAATGTCCACTACGGAAGAAACCAAGACGCCGGTTTGCCATACAAAAGCAGCGCCCGGCTCTAAAATAATTTCCAGATTCGGGTATTTCTTTTTAAAATTTTGTAATAATCCGATAAGATGCTCCACATCGTATTTTTCGGATGTTATTAGATGACCTCCGCCCATATTCAGCCAGCGGACTTGCGGAAGCAAATCGCCGAATTTAGCTTCTACCTGCTTCAGCGTATTTTCCAAAGCATAAGACGTTGATTCGCACAAGGTATGAAAATGCAATCCCTCAACGCCTTTGGGTAATTTCTCGCCTAATTCTTCCCTGATGATGCCCAGACGCGAGCCCGGAGCCGCAGGATTGTATAAATCGGTAGTTACTTCCGAATATTCCGGATTAATTCTTAAACCGCAGGATATAGGGGTTGTATTGTCGAGCGTGTCTTTATAAAAACGCCGGAATTGCGAAAGCGAATTGAAAGTGATATGCGAACTGCAATTTTTGATGACCGGAAAATCTTTTTCGGTATAAGCCGGCGAATAAGTGTGGGCTTTGCTTCCCATTTCTTCCATAGCAAGTTGCGCTTCATGAGGAGAACTCGCCGTAGAGCAGGAAATATATTCTTTGATAATCGGAAACGCTTTCCACAAGGCAAAGGCTTTAAAAGCAAGAATAATCGTTACCCCAGCCCGTTCTTTGACCGAACGAATCAAAGCCAAGTTTTTACGAAGAAGCGATTCGTCCAAAACATAAGCAGGAGAAGGTATTTTTTTAATGTCAATCATATCTCATTTAACTATTTCAAATTTTGCAAATTTTAACAGCAATTGTTTTCTTCCAAAATTTTCAAAATCGACGGTTGCTTTGGCATTTTCATGTTCGCCGATTAATTCAATCACTTTACCCTGACCAAACCGGTCGTGGCGGATGACGTTTCCTACGAAAAGGTTTCCAACTCGTTGGCGAATCGTTGGCGGCGCCGGTTCTTTTTCTACACGGACTAAATTTTTACCCGTTTCCTTTGCCGCTCTTTCTGAATATGCAGTATTGGTATATCCTGTTTTTTCAGCGTATCTTATCGTTCCTTCCCTTTGCGGCGATTTAAAAGCTGTGTCGCCGGATTTTTGCAAATACTCCGGATCTATATCATCAATAAAGCGGCTGGGCGAGCAAGTCCATGACTGTCCATTCCGAAAGCGGCTGGAAGCGTAAGTCAACATAACATTTTCTTCCGCACGGGTAATCGCCACATAAAACAACCGTCGCTCCTCTTCTATTTCTTTGGGATTATTCTCGCTACGCTCGGAAGGAAATAAATCCTCTTCAAGTCCGACAACAAATACATTTTTAAATTCCAAACCTTTGGCGGAATGAATCGTCATCATCGTCACGCGGCTCGATTGTTCGTCTTTGTCGGTATCCTGATCGGTCAACAGGGAAATTTCCGCTAAAAAATCGCCTGACTTCACATCTTGGCGTCCTTCTTCCAAGCGACCGGAAACAAATTCATGCAAACTGTTGATTAATTCCTCTACATTTTGAACACGGCTTAAACCTTCAGGCGTCCGGTCGTTGTGAAGATCGGCGAGCAATCCGGTTTGCCGGATAATGTTGCGTCCCAATTCATAAGCATTGTCCGTTGTATTTCCCGTTATAAATCCTTCTATGAGATTCTTGAATCCTTCCAATTTTTTTGCCGTCCCGCTGTTGACATTTAAATTGTAATCCAACGGACGGGAAAGTACTTCCCAAAGGCTGACTCCCTGTTGGCTTGCCGCGGCAATAATCTTGTTTAACGTCGTATCGCCAATACCGCGAGCCGGATAATTAATCACCCGCTTAAACGCTTCTTCATCACTGGGGTTGGCGATAAGCCGCATATAGGCGATGACGTCTTTCACTTCCTTCCGCTGATAAAAAGAAAGTCCGCCATAAATCCGGTACGGAATATTTATCCGGCGCAACGCCTCTTCAAAAATACGGCTTTGCGCATTGGTACGGTACAAAATGACAAAATCCTTGTATTCATACGATTTAAGCATTCGCATTTCGGCAATCCGGGCAGCCACGTTGTATCCTTCCTCGTAATCGGAATAAGCGCTGATAATACGGATTCGCTCGCCGGCGGCTTTTTTAGAGAATATTGTTTTGGGAATCTGTTCTTTATTCTTTTCTATCAATGAATTTGCCGCATTAACGATGTTTTTGGTCGAACGATAATTTTGCTCCAATTTAAACAATTTGCTTTCGGGATATGTTTTTTGAAAATTCAAAATATTTCCAATCGTAGCTCCCCTGAAAGAATAAATGCTTTGGGCATCATCGCCGACAACGCACACGCGCCGGTGTTCTTCCGCCAACTGACGGACAATTTCGTGCTGAACCGGATTGGTATCCTGATATTCATCCACCAAAACAAAGCGGAAATGATTTCGGTAGCGTTCGATTATTTCGGGATGTTCTTTAAAAAGCAGGTAAGTATATAACAAGAGGTCGTCGAAATCCATAACGCCCGCCGTGCGGCAGCGATTCCAGTAAGCCATATAAATTTCGCCGATTCTGTCCTGCCGGTGAAAATGATCATCGGCAATCAACTCCCTGTCTTTTAGATATATCTCAGGAGTAATCAGAAGATTTTTCGCTTTGGAAATACGAAATTGGATTGACCCCGGCTTATAGATTTTATCATCCAGCGCTTTCTCTTTAATAATAGTTTTAATCAGGTTTTTAGAATCTTGAGCATCGTAGATTGTAAAATCGGAACGATAACCAAAAGCAGGCGCTTCGCGGCGTAAAATTCGTGAAAAGATAGAATGAAAAGTCCCCATCCATATCCGGCGCGCCGTATCTTCATCGACAAATGCGGCAATCCGCGACTTCATTTCGCGGGCGGCTTTGTTGGTAAACGTCAGGGCTAAAATGCTGTAAGGAGCTATTCCATTCTTTAACAGATAAGCGATTTTATAAGTTAATACGCGGGTTTTTCCTGAACCCGCGCCCGCAATCACCAAACTGGGACCGTCGTTATAGAGAACAGCATCAAGTTGGCTATCGTTGAGTTGTTGCAGAAATTGCTCCATCAGTTATGTTTAAAAAATACTAAATTATACACAAGCTGGGCAAAGATAATTCATTTTTGGCAATAAACAAAAAAATTAACAGGTTGAAGTTAGCAAATAAATGATTTTTATTTTTATAGAATTAGGATAACAAATTATTGCAATATCCTCGTGATTGCTAATTATAGTATGTTGTTTCCATTAGTGTATCATATTATTTTTGCAGACTAAAATATTCCATACTATGAATAGCAAAAATATATTAGAAATCTTTGGAGAGAATGTCCAAAAATACAGAAAAGAAAAGCAGATTTCGCAGGAGAAACTTGCAGAACTTGCAGGTGTTCACCGTACTTATGCGGGTATGATTGAACGAGCAGAAAAGAATATAACTCTTCGCAATATGGAAAAGATTGCGAAAGCATTAGATGTTGAAATTAAAGATTTGCTTGTAGGATAAAATGGTTAAAATTGAAAAATAAATCAATATTTTGCAAAAATAAAAATAACATGGAAAATTCATTTCAAATTCCTCCACAATCGCCTGCAATGGTAATGTCAGCAGAAAAATTAATTGATAGTTTAAACCCTTTACTTGGAATGTACTTTCATTTATCAGGAAAACCACGTACAGATGGTTCAAGTTTACGAAAACTTGTTTCTTATACCCTTCTGTCGAATGGAATATCTCCTGAAGCTGTGGTTGGAAGTTTTGAATTTGTCCCTCCTAAGAAAAAAGGTATTCCAAAACTTATTAGAGAAATGGTTGATACATACATTGTAACAACAGGAAATTCATATAATCTGCAAGTTTGGAATAGATTCCCTAATAGCCATTCTCTTTTGATAAAATATGTAAATGGAGACAATATTAAAAGCAGAGATATTCGCTTGATATTTATAAAGATAGATATGGTTAATGAACTGATTGATTCCATTATTATATTAACCCCTGAATATATTGAAAACAAGTTTGGAAAATTCGGAAAACCGACAATTAAACATCAGTTGTTGATTTTGCCAAAACAACGTGAAATGATAATTAAAAGTGAAAACTCAATCCTATCTTTTCCCGATACAAAAAATCTTACATATCGAATCCGCCATACTTACGAATCTACTCCTGTAAATATGTTGAAAGAGCCTGATTTCAATGATTTGTTTTCCATTAAGTTATTAAAAGAAATGGTTGCCCAAAAGTTGATTGGACAAACATTGGAAGTTAATGACACTAAAAATCGAGGACAAGCTTTGGAACGACTTGTTTTGCAATTACTTGGTTATTCTGAAGAAAATTTATGCGGTCTTGCGGGTGGTTATCCAGATATTCCTAATCAATTGTTAGAGGTAAAAGTACAAGATTCTCCCACTGTTGATTTAGGTAAATATTCTCCAGAAATGGAAGAACTTATCATGGAAGATTCCAATGTAACAACATGTGATATTCGTTATTTGATTGCCCTTACCAACCCTCGCACAAACATTATTGAAGGTATTGTACTTGCTCCGGGTGAGCGATTAGGTGAAATTTTTACATACGTCAACGACACAAGTTTTAAATGCCAACGTTCAATCCCGATGTCTTTTTTTGAGGAATTAAAAGGGAAATGCGCATTTAATCCTTAAAACCCAAAAGATTTTGAAACACAATCGTTTAATTCCTTTTCAAGTTCATATTTTGAAATATAATTTTTGTCGTTCAATAACTTAACAATCTTCACAATTCGTTTTGAATAAAAATTAGTAGGGTCTGGTATTGGATATTTCTCTATATACTGACTTAAATAACGTCGTCTTCCCGAATAAAGTTTGTTGTTGAAACACAAATCGTGGTATTGAGCCATCAATGTAGAATTGGCAACTCCCTGAATTAAAAGTAATAAATCTTTTTCTTCCTCTGATTTTGCCACAATCCAATAGCAATTTCCATTCACAATAGCGCCACTTTCGTCGTAAGAAAATTTTGCTTCAACACTAATATCGGGAAATACCAATTTCGGAAATTTCCATAATTCGGGATTTTGAGGTACCCACATTTCATACCATTTTCGTCCCGATTGTATTACATAATCCCTTGCTTCAAGTTGAGTTTTATGCTTGTATAAGTATTTTTCTGCGCTTGGATATTTTGATAAATCATACACTTCTCGTTTTCCGTTTAAAGAAAAATGCGGATACAGAACTTTCATACAGTCAGCGGTTGAACAAATCCAACGCTCAATATTTTCACGAGAAATCAAAGGTTTCAACAATTCATTTTCGGGCAAAAATTCTTCTTTGTACCAATCATCTTTTAGAAAAACATTATCTGCACAGGATTTTATACCTACTCTCACTTTAAATCTGTCGCCAATACAAAATGCCGTATTTTTCTGAATTTGTTCAACCCACTCATTTTCAACATCATTTGTCATTTGCCAAATATCAGTTTTTATGTGCGAATGTTTTAATAAACCCACACTGTAATTAAAAACACGTCCATCAGCAACTACATATAGTCCTGAATTACCCTGCTGCAAAATATCGTAAATACTATTTAACTTTGATATTTGAGCATTTTTTTGTAGTTGAAATTCTTCGTATATTTTTGTAAAATGGCATGGAACAGCAAGTTGCTTTTTGTTTATTTTCTTTTTGCCTATTAAAATTGCAGGCAAAACAGCGGCTTCAAACAATTTACTGTCACCCAAATCAATCATTTCAAGAATATCGTAATTTTCCAACAAAAATTTTCGGATTTCTGCACCGCTTTTGGTTGTCAAATAACGATTGGAAGTAATAACTCCCATAATTCCGCCTTTTTTCAGAGCGTTGGTCATACCTATTAAAAATGGAAAATACAAGTCAATTTTCCCTTTTAGATTGTAAGTTTTGGCTATTTGCTGCGATTTTTCTGCACCCAGAATCTGAGTGCGCACATAAGGTGGATTAGCAATAATTATATCTGCAAATTCTTGATTTTGATTTGTGGAAAATAAATCATTCTTGCAGGGTGTAGCCCAATCAATAAAATCTTGTAATTCGATTTTATATTGTCTTTCGGAAGCTATTTGAGAAAGATTGTTTTTTGTTTCAATCAAATAATCAATATTGGTTTCGTAACCCCATAACTCAAAAGTAAACGAGCTGTTTATTTTTTTTGCAATAGAAATAAGTAAAGCGCCATTACCACAGGCAGGATCTAAAACAACAGCCTCTTTCACATTTGCATACTTCAAAATCTTACTCGACAAGAAGTCGGCTAACGCGGTGGGTGTGAAAGTGGCGCCTGAATTTTTTATAGTAATGGCGATTGAGTTCATTTACTTTTGTTGATTTTATTATCAAAGGTATAAAATATATTTAGAATACACAAATCTTACAGAATTGGAAGACAGTAACAGATTATCCGGTTCATTGCGCCAAAACAAATAACATAAAAACATAATTCATATTTTTTTTGTACCTTCGCCTCATAAATAAAAACTAAATTTAACTACCCATCATGTCAAGAGATTGGAAAACTATTCGTGAATACGAAGACATTTTGTTCGATTATTACAATGGCATTGCCCGCATTACGATTAACCGCGAGCGCTACCGGAATGCCTTTACGCCAACTACTACCGGCGAAATGAGCGACGCTCTCCGCATTTGCCGCGAAGACGCCGAAATTTGCGTAGCGGTGATTACCGGAGCGGGCGATAAAGCCTTTTGTTCAGGCGGCGACCAAAATGTCAAAGGGCGAGGCGGTTACATCGGAAAAGACGGCGTTCCGCGATTAAGCGTTTTGGATGTACAGAAACAAATTCGTTCGCTTCCCAAACCTGTCATTGCAGCAGTCAACGGATATGCCATCGGCGGAGGACACGTTTTGCATGTGGTTTGCGATTTGACGATTGCATCCGACAACGCCCGTTTCGGACAGACCGGTCCGCGCGTCGGCAGC
>Ga0123357_10005874_pt1 | contig 14810 bp, 11 predicted proteins | sample TergutEmb28metaG_FD_89873 | JGI IMG/M metagenome (GOLD analysis project Ga0123357, IMG submission 89873) | Embiratermes neotenicus P4 segment gut microbial communities from Petit-Saut dam, French Guiana - Emb289 P4 | ecosystem: Host-associated > Arthropoda: Insects > Digestive system > Gut ...
ACACATATATATATATATATATATATATATATATATATATATATATATATATATATATATATAAGAAAGTCCAGCTGAAATCCAAACTCGAACATAAAGGATCATCATCATCATCATCTTCTTCTTCTTCTTCCTTCTTCTCCTCCTTCTTCTTCCTCTCCTTCTTCCTCTTCTTCCTCCTCCTCGTCCTTCTTCTTCTTCTTCTTCTTCTTCTTCTTCTTCAGGCACTGAACTTCCTTTAGTGCTTGAAAATTACGGCCTTCTCAACGACATCTTTCCATTTCCCTCGATCCTGGAAGCGGGTTATCCAATTTTTAACCTTCATTTGGCAAATGTCCTGTTTGACGTTATCCTCCCATCGGTACTTGGGTCTTCCTTGTGATCTTTTGGTTAGAGAATTCCATTTAAATATCTTCTTGACTGTTCTGGTATCAGGCATTCTTTGTACGTGACCAAACCAGCTTAGCGCCGCCTGTTGTCCAGCATTATCCTTCCGCCACCTTCGTCTCATTGCACTTTACTACCCGCGACGAACAATACGGCGCGCGTTTCAAAAATTTTATTATTTCATATTTTAAGCTTGAAAAATTGAGTAAGTTTGAAATTTCGTAATTTCAAATTGTGTCAGTCGGGCATCGTTCGTACTTTCAACGTGCAATGTACGTAAATATGAGCCGGTGTTTCGATTGCAAAACTGTAAATGTTTCATGCCTCACTGAGACTGAAAACATCTTCGTTGTCAAGGAACAAGGCCGATAGCATAAGTTGCAGGAGTTGTAGAAATTTGTGTTTAACACTGATGACAGACAAATTCATGAACAGAGCATACAGAGCAGTTCTTACCCCTACCCGATGTGCATGACACGTGATTTCCATTAGACATTCGACATGAGTATGAGCACCACAAAACAAACCCACTCGTCTGCTCGAAACTGACGAATCAAACCCCAAGGCCGACAAGTGGGAAAATCTTAGAATTTATTCGTCAGTATTCTTGCATATTCTCCTCCTCACGTTTCTACACAGCCGTCGAACAGGAATTCTGTTAAGTGGAGTACATGAAGGTCTTGATGAACGGGACACAGACGCGTTTTAACGTGTTTCAACGTCGATATTTAAGGAAAGTGTAGAGCGAAACCCTAAAAGAATGACGTGGGAAGGCGCGGTTTATCATGTCAAGGAATGTCCGACACGTACACTTAGTGTGAATGGTCAACTCAGCTAACATTCTGAAAAGTATTAACTGAATTATAAGCTCACTGAATACTCCTTAACCTTTTGGCGCCGGAATTATTTTTTAAATTTTAGCACACCCTTTATATAACATGTGAATAATACAGGAACAAAATAGGTTAGATTTATGAAACAAACTGCATTTTGAAGAGGAAAAAACGGAGAGTATACACCATGTTTAAAATATTCAGTACCTATATGTGTTGAATAAATACATAAAATGAAACATTTGGAGGTTAGCGGTGCGGCACGACCACTATAGTCGTCGTTAGGCGTCAAAAGGTTCCAACATTCCGTATGCCTTGTAACTCTTGACAGCATCACTCCGAACAAAAACCAATCACAAGTCAAGTGTGTGTATTTATAAACAATACACAAGAACAATGCCATTTTTGTTTGTTAATCTCTTTACACGCTGTCGTTCAAGCCTAAAAGCGTTTTTGGCCGCGTTGGCAAAATTGTGAAAAGCGACTACTAGTTTCGTAATGTCCGTCCGTCAGCACGGAACAACTCCGTTCGCGCTGGTCTGACTTTCGTGACATTTTATATTTGAATATTCTTCGAAAATCTGGCTAGAAATTTAGAGCACAGTTAAAATCTGACAAGAGTAACGGGTACTTTGCATAACGGCCAATGTCCATTTATGATCATATCTCGCTAATATCTTCTTATAATGAGAAATGTTTCAGACAGAAGTTGTAGAGACAACCAAAACATACATTTTATTTGCGATAACTTTTTCCCGAAAATCGTGCCGCTTATGAGATAATGTGGGAAAATATGGTACAGCCAATACAGACCACAGATGGCAATATAATATGCAGCATGCGCTTTGCATGCCGGATACCTAACGCTACCGACACACGCACAGAATATGTAATACGTGTTTCTTTTCTACAGCAACAATGGTTGTACGAACGAGACTCAATGTTACGTTACACGTACACAGCCTGACTTCTTGCAATTTTATTTTGAGCGGTAGCTGCTTCTGTTATATACTACCTTCCATCCCTGTCAAACTGCCTGCTTCATCTCTAAACCACCGTGGAGCATACAATCGTGCGAAGGCAGTATTTTCGTCTGCAGCTATCATTAACCACGATTAATATACCGACCCCTGACTGTCTACCAATTACTTAATACTGAAGTACCGACATTCATCAATATTTATTTATATCTTCACTATAGAGATAACAATTCAACAGGTATAAAAGCGGCCATCGCTTTCTTCCTGTGTCAGTAAACTGGCGAAAAAATCGTGCACTTTTGAATATGGACTGGAAAAACCGGATTCGATTTTGACATCAACAAATACAATAGGTTCGCTTGTGGCGCCTTGATAAACTCTGTGTACTAACAAAAGAAACTCCTGCATGAGAGGCGTTTACTCCTATGCTGAGGTTAAGAGGGCTATACAAGCATTCTAATATTTAAAGTTAACAAGACAGGCAATGTAAATACAACGTAACGTTCAGACCCGTTCTCACAGCCACTGTTGCCGTGGAAAGGCAATAAGTATTGCATATTCTCAGTGCGCGTGTTTGTAGCCATAGGTATCCACCATGCAATGCGCATGCGCCATATTGTCATATGCGGCCTGCTTGGCTCTACAATATTTTTCCATGTTATCTCAAAAAGGCACGATTTTTTTTAAAAAGTTACTAAGTTTGATTTTCTCCACAACTTATGCCTGAAACGTTCCTCATCCTAAGAAGAATTCAGCGAGATACTGTCATAAACATATATAGATCTTCATGTAAAAAAAGTAAAGCAATCCCTGTACAGCCCTCGACAGGCCCTGGGGGTTCCAGGAGGCTCAGGCTCCCGTATTTCATGACAATCAGCACATGAAGGTGGTAAGGTTGTCAGCCCTACGCACCGGCCGCCCTTACACCCCCCAGGATATATTCCTGGTACTCAATTCTGTTAGAGGCTGAGTCGACTCCAGGGACATAGTGCGGCCGTAAGGATTGCGTCAATGAAAAATTCCAACGACACCATCCGGTATCGAAACCGCGACCTTCCGGCTTGTAGAACAGTGCCTCAACCAAATGCGCCACAGCGTGGCCCAAATCTTCACTGAAGTGCACGAAAAGAACCCGTTATTCATGTCAGATTTAAATAAAACTTGTATTTTCTACACAGATTTTCGAAAAATACACAAATATCAAAATCCATTAAAAAATCCGTCCTGTAGCAACCGAGCTGTCCCATACGAAAGGACGGAGACAGACAGACATTACGAACCTAATACAGTAGTTGCTTTTCGCAGTTTTGCGAACGCGCCTATAAATTATGGTACAGAAACAAACTGAAATATCAACCAATCACAATCACTTAGAACAATACAGTGGCAAGCTCTGAAACGTAGCTTGGAGCGGTCGCAATAAAAAACAGTAAAATAAGCCTATCACATTTGCCATGTTATGTCCGACAGTACGTAATAACAAGTTGCACGTATTTTCATGAAATCTGATACTGAAGAGTTTTACTAAACACACTTAGCCGCACTCAAACTTTCGTTAAAACCAGACAGGCAACAATAGCGGAAAACTTACATTAAGAAATACATGCTGCTCTGGATAACTCGCTAAATACATACCGAAACGAAGAATATTTCGGGGAAAAAAAGGCGCAGATACAATTGAAACGCACATTCTGGGTCCGATGCAGTTCTTTCAAGTCTTCGAAACGAACAGGAGGCATGATTTCAGGCTTCAGCCGCGGTGTAAATGAGGGCTTTCTTCTTCTTGGATGCTGCGCAGAGCTGATTGCTAGTTAGTTAACGACGTTTCGGGACTGATTATCGGTCCTTCTTTCAAAGGTCAAGCAGTCCAGTCCTTGAAGATGAGACATATGCTGTCCCGAAACGTCAATCAACGGTACGTTGCAACACAGAAAAGCTAAGACTTCAAACAGGAGGCATCTTTACGGTGGGTCATAAACCCGAACACGGTCATCCGCCCCCCCCCCCCCCCCCCCCCCCCCCCCCCCCCCCCCCCCCCCCCCCCACCCCCCTCTGTAACGTTATTTATCAGTCGTCACTACGCACAAGAAATACAGAGGCGACGGTGGAGCGAATGTACCAGAACTGATGCATTAACGCATAAGATTACTACATTCCTTCACACTTGCATGCGTAAATGCGTACATAAACACTAGCTGCTTATAATTAGAGAAAACAGAGCTAATTTCTGCTGCTGAACGTCTTCAGAATGTGTAACATTTTTATATGGACAGTTCCTTCGACGTGTATGTGTGGGCGCGCGCGCGATTGTGAAGTCACCTCATTCTACTGATAAAGACGTAACAGTTCTACAATTATTTCCGACTAGACAGGACGGAAGACAAAACAAATCAATGTTTCACATTAACGCTTTTATATCCAGACAGGAGCGTCGTAGAATGGAACGCTGGTGGTGATAATGTGGGCAGTGGCCTTACGGTGCACAATATATCTCACCTACTCCAACCCTCTTAACAGATCAAACTCTAAACAAACCTACAAAAACTCAGGAAATGAAATAAAGATGTTCTGTCGTTATTCTGTCCTCATGCGGCAAGTCACTCTTGTAGTTACGGTTACATACGCCAGGTGACAACGATAGCCGAATCAGCTCACAGCACACGGGCCTATGCTTTGGCAACACGCTCCAGGTGGCAGCACTTGTTCTACCAAGCTGCAACTTTTTTGGTCTTCCCTAAAGTTCGTGGCGAACACATTCTGTGCAACTGTAATTTCGTAGTATCCCGCAGTGGCCATTAAGTTTACCAAAGTATCAATGGACGGGCCAGTGGTGGAAATTGGAGCTACAGGTAGGAACCGACAAATTTTGTCGTTGACGTTTCAATGGGCTTCATACTCTCGAGCGATGACAAGAAAATGTATTCATAACATCTGTTTTTAAAATACTTATATGCTTGATCACGGAAAAAACAGCATTCCTATTGTCTTCTGGCATTTCCAGGCACGACGCGGAGTGGGTATCTGTAGCTCAAGCGGCACAGTCACTAGGCTATGGGTTGTACGACCGCAGAATTGAAATTTGATTCCCGGTAGACGCAAGTGACCTTACTCTTCTTCAAAAGTCCATCTAGAATGGCTCTGGGGCCCCAACAGCCTCTTATCCAACTGGCCAAAAGTTTCGAACCATCGCCATGTTTGTAACTGTTGACTTATGAACATTATACGCTAAGGAACTACAAGAATTTCCAAAAATCTAGAAGCCATCTCAAAATTTCTAAGCGCCAGGTTCAAAATTTAGTCGCCCGGCCGATCTAACGTCCGGTTATTTGTACACTCCTGTGTTGTAAGTAACATGTTAGGTGTACTTACAATCTGTGGCTGTACAAAACTTTACGTTCATAACTACAATGATCCATTAGTTGTCACTATCACAAAGAAAACTCAATACACATTTCACACAGCCATCACTCTACTATTTCACATTCTCAAAAAACATCATCTTCACAGAATTTTAATATTTCTCTTAAGCTCCACCATCATACACAACTTCCAGACCCCAGGCAAAATGTTGACAGGGCCCCCCCTCCCCCTCCCCCGCTCTCAAAAGTTCATGCCATGTGGCTCTTACCAACTGCACGAAATTGAAAACCATGGCTTTGGGGATGCCTCTAATGGCATATAATGTTCATAGCAAATTCTGTAAAAATCAGTCAACTGGTTCCAAAGTTGAAATTGGAACACGAATACCATAAGCCCATTTTTCTTTCTTAATAAAGTGGGCAAAAAAAACTCTTCACACAACTCCTGGTATCGTCTTCATTCCACTGAAATCAATGCCTTCATTGCAACTCATTAAACATGGTTAGCAATAAAATCAACGCATATAAAAAATGCTGATTAAAGCAGAGGATAACAACTCAAGAATAAAACTTGATTCAGATAAACGAACAAGATAGGTTAAGCAGGAACTAAAAAACATAAGATCACTGCAACTAAAACAAGTATGCAAATCAGATCATGCAGTTCGCCATTAATTTTGCTGGTATGTACATGAGGACAGAACACTCTGTGACACACACGTTACAAGAGATATCAGCATTTTACAACAGCACTCTCAACTCAGCCTGCTTTGCACATGACATACACACCCTCAAATTTTATCTGCCTGCAATTTAAATCACAAACAAAAAACCTCAACTTTGCTCTATTGTACCTTCTCAACAAGCGAAGATATCAGACACGGCACTGTGCACTTTATGTGACTGAAGCGAACTAAACTAAATTTTAACACAAATGGGTAGCGGTATGAAAGGTTTAATTTGGCTGATGGGCATGTACCTGCAGTATATTACTGTATAACTGGAACTGTTTTAGAACTACCATCCTCCTGCAAATCATAACTCTAATTATGACCAGCAGCCCTACATATGTAATCTTGAGGTGGGTCATCCCCATTGTGTGGTATAATAACAAAGTGATAATATTTTAGTCAACACAACTGTAACAGTTGTGTTGACTAAAATATTATTACTTTGCTACATATGTAACTTAAAAAAAAAATTGTTAACTGTATACAACCTGTTCAAAAACCTGATAGCTGGTTTCCAGATAATCAACTTTCTTTATGTCAGCAATCGTGTGTATGACCTTCACTTAAAATTTAACAGACCATCATTTGGGCAATGTTACATTTTCACAGAAATATAAGGACAAGTAATCATTTTGTGGTTACAACGTCTTGACAGAAAGCATATTTTTAACCCAACTGTCTAGTAATGCTGGAATCTGAGTTTGACAGTTTGTGCAAGCTACAGCAAATTGCAGTTTCATTAGCAACATATCTACAATTTCCATACTTTTCTATACTGTTCAACATGTAGTTAAAAATATACTGGGTAACACCTGAAAGTGCGGTTTTTAAAATTTTGGCCATTCCACTTCTTCCATATCTTAAAAAGACGGAAGAAATCAGGAGCACTGGTACTTCTAACAAACCACCTCCAAACTCAAGCTTACATACCAAACCGTTCTGATAATTCGCAACCGTTACAGTCTACGATTAGGACACAAAGCAAGCATAATCAGCATAATTTTTGCCTCACTTCAACAAATCTTTCCTCTTTGCAGTGCATACACTAATCGGAACTGTTAAATCATTGTAAAAAGGATTTATTTTCTTCTAAAAACATGGTGACGCCCATGCATGTCTACGCCACTGCTTGGGCCCCCCCAGTCAACAGATATAAGGGCCTCTTTCCCCTGGGGTAACACAGCTGGAGCATGAAGCTGACCACTCACTTCCACTTAGTACCCAGAACTGATGGAGCTATGCATCCATTCCCCCATATTCGTTCATGGCATGATGTGCAGTGTAGCAGAGGAATAACTTTTCCTTTTCATAAAACAGATGAATCAACTGTTATGTAACCATTTTCAAATAATGCTATTTTTTTTAATTTTTAATAACAGATTTCTGTCATATTTTGGAATACAGTGTCAATACTGTGTAGGCTTCCCATTACATGACAAGAAACAGCATGGCCACACATTTTATGAGTTGCCACGATGGCACAGTCAGTGCAGCGACTGTCTACAAAATGGTTAGTCTGGGGTTCAAACCCTAATGTGCACTAGAGTTTTTCTTTCTTCTATATCCATTCCAACCAGCCCTGGGGCCCACCCAGCCTCCTTTACTATCGATAAAGGGGCTCTCAGGGATAAAGTGGCTGCCGCATGGCACTGACCACCCACCCTCATGTAGACCGAGGTTAAGAATGAGTAGAATTGTGATTCTACTCACCCTCTGAGCCTAGGGGAGTCGGCCAGATCGTACCAGGGGCACCATGTTACCGACAGGTGACATTGGTGGCCTGAGGAGGGTTCTAGCTATTCTCCAGGGGCAGTAGATGCGGATTATAGCCTCTCTCTGCCCAAGACTGTCTGTGCGTGGTGAAGAGCCACATCCTACGAGTGGTGACCCTCTTGCGCAGAACACAGCGGATCTAAAGGAGTAAACCTTGAAAAACAATCGCCAATCCTATGGTGTGAGTGCCGTGCCTAAGGGATGAATGGCAGTGGGTCAGCCTGTCTTTAACGGCACCCTCTGGGATACTAGGCAGCCTCCCAGTTGTATTAAGCCTTGCCAAGTATAGGGGCTCTGCTTGGTGGACCATACATTTCCCCGATCCTGTGGGATCGAGATTGAGAGTAAATTAGGGTCTCAGGAGAGCTCTGCAATAGGGGACTCCAGTAAGGATTCTACGGAGGGCTCCATCAGGGGGAACTCCAGTAGAAGGCATCTATACATAATGACTTAGATATTCATAGGACAGCTCGCTATAGGGGACTCCAGTAAGGATTCTAAGGATTCTACGGAGGGCTCCAGTCAGGGGGAACTCCGGTAGAAGGCATCTATACATAATGACTTAGATACATCTGGCTTCCTTCTTTTTGGACCCAGAGGACATTAGGAAACTAGATATGGTGGGGGGGGGGCATCTGGAACTCTGCTAAAGGAACAGGGCTCCTATAATTTAATATAGAGTATGGGGCACAAAGGACGTGTTTTAAAGCCTAGATGCATTGGGCCCGGAAGGTCTCGAAACCCAGTTATTATTCTATTCTATTCCCCCTCTGAGCCTAGTATGGTAAGCTATAGGGTAACCTTTACCTTAACATATTATAAGCAACTGCACTATAAGGAGACTACAACCTTCCAGGATAGAACACCAAATAACATAGTAAAAATACACTGTTTCAGAGTAAAGTACTGTTTCCATCCTCAAGCTGAATTTCTATGAGACTACAGCATGACACCCTGGAAGTCAGCAATATCCAGTCACAATCACAAAAAAACCCCAAATCCTACAATTATATTATGACAGTTACTTTCATGACAGAATAAACAAGCAACTAACTGGAGACTTAAATTACTGTAACAGCAAGCTGTAAAATGAGGATAAAGGACGTTGCTCACTTCAATGCCAATTTAGTTGACTAAAGTCACTTGCAGACAGAACATTACAAAAGAATACAGTGTTATTCACATACATCTTCTGAGGAAGCAACCTGCTGGACGGAAGCGCAGACATTTGATAAACTCTATGAAGATCGCAAAAGAAGGAACTGTGAGCAGTAATGGCATCTACTGGCAATTCATTAAGCTTCAGAAACCAGAAAAAGAAATATGAGCACCATCTTACTGCAAGCACTTAGTGAATGTCATAAAATACAAATATTTATTGTGCAGCAAGTTGCACTATTACTTGAAGACATGAGTGGCAGCTTCCAAAAGTAATGTACGAAGTATCCTCATTGCAGAACAGGCTATTGTAAACTAGACAGAATCATTATGTATATATATCTATCTATTCTAAGTATCCTATTACATTTCTTTAGTACTTCAAACACATATGATTACTGTATTGACACAAGAAATTACTGCCTCCTCTCTGGCTTCAAACAAAAACAAATACTTTGATATACAAATTTCAAACCTGGTCTTCAGGTTTTGTGTAATCTGAACTTCATGCACAGAAAATGCTACTGGCAACTTTAAGGGCTGGGGCTTCAAGACTGGACACTAGACTGTTCTGCAATTTTGAGACAATGTGTAGTTCAGTAGACAGGTTCCCCCATAGTTTTCATGTCAACCTAAAGAGTGTCCAGCTGAATACAGAACCTGCTCAAACAATCTACAAACCCACTTACAGCTACAATGCTTCATGGCAGCTAACACCACCTTCTCTGCAGTACTTAGTCCTGCAAGTTCTGTATTAATGTAGGACCATGTGCTATAAGGCAGATATCATCACTTCCTGAAAAGCAACCGACGATGGCCTCTGCTCTGCTCAACTCAGTTCCACGTTAAAGAAAACTCTCTGTGTCGTACCACATAACAACACATCCCTGACAATTCCTCCAAAATGTCTGTACCTATCTGCCAAACCACACACCAAGTAAAGTCTGAAGTACAAAGAAAGCAGTGGTTATAGACTATCAAAATGAAATGAACCTGACAGAATAATGACCAAATTTCATCAAAATCCATTCAGAATGTTCAAAGAAGAAATATGAAAACAGATGGACAAAGTCCATAACCACACCATGACACAATTATTTTATGCAACTGAAAGAAATGTAAAAAACAAACAACACTAAGGAAATTATAAGTAATGAAGACAACTTCGGGCTGTGTGAAATATCAGGCTGTAGTTGAACACCCTAAAGGCTTCCAGTGGCATGCCAACAACCACTGCAGCTACATTCAAATGGCAGCAAGTCCCTACCATTGCAGTTTGGTTACAGCAGATCACTTGATCTCAGATCTGTAAATATCTATAAACAGAATGCATTCTTTGGTAAGAGAATGACTATAGAGGAATAAATATACTGGTGCCATTCTTGAAACCAAAATAAAATTCTAATGAAATCTAATTATGCACTCCAAAACATCGGAAAGACAAATGAAACAGTTTGGAAAAAGTGGTCAGCCACTCTTGGATATTACAACAGGACGCAAAGCGTTAAAAAAATGAATGGGCAGCACACGGCCAGAGAACACAGAGTACAGGTTTTTAATGAATATTAGAATAAACAATCACACATGCTACAAGTTTTATGTCTGACATCCTATTGTGACTGACAATACAAATATTATTTGCCTTTAAAAGCTGTAAAGATGGCAAATAATGACACATGGATTATTTGATAAGCTACATTATGGAGTTGATGGTGTTAAAACCTCCACGAAACACATACATCACAAGTTTTATATTCCTGACATTAGTTTAAGTAGAAAAAGAAGTAACAAAAACAAAAACTACAATGACCATGCTAAAAATGAAGTTTCAAGCCAGACAACTTAAAACCAAGGTTAGATAAATGACCTTGCAGCATTTGAAATTTTGAGACCCTAATTCATGGTGCATTCACACCAGCTCTCTTACTCAACACTTAAATTACATTCCATTTAAAGCACACTACAGCTGCACACTGAACACGAGAATGCAGCGTTTAACATTCTTGCTTTAAACTCAAAAATTGTTAGGTTCCGATCTTGCTATGAGAGCCACATATCTTGACTGCACTTCTGCACATCTCCCTTGGCCCATCCAGGCAAATCCTCAAACAGCAGCTCATGTAACAGCTCACTCATACCCACTCTACCCTGAGGATTACAACGTAATTGCAAAAGTGCTTTTAAATAAAAAAAATAAACTGGAACTTTAGGCTACATATCAGATGACCACAGAATCAGAGTTTGATTCCAGGAAGGGGAAGACATTTTTCTCTTTGCCACCACCCAATGGGTACCAAGAACTTTTTCCCATGCGGGTGACTGGCTGGGGAATGAAAATGATCACTCATATCTCTCTAATGTTGAGGTTACAAAAGCTTTGCCTGGAGCCTCCAGGGTGGGATGTTTAATTAAGCAAATGAATAATTTTAAAGTTGCTGTTGCTCAATCAATCCGTATAGGGGGGGGGGGGCAAGGATGTGATCAACTTCACGCCATGACCACCTCATCCCTGGGATAGAACTGCATTACCACTAAACAGAAGGCTGAATGAGCCGTGGCCAGCAAAGAAATTTTGGGGAACAGAAAATACACTTACAGCAGTACAATATTTCTGAAGCATGACTGCCACTACATTTGTACAAAACTCTGATCTGCTGATCAGTAACATTTGTAGAGAAGACATAATAAAGAGGTATGGCTCAGCAATGAGGAAATGACTGTCACTGTGTCACAACACTTGAGTTGGTAAAGAACCTATAAATCAAAACACTACAAAACGAATTACGAAATTATGACACAACACAGCACATAGTAAAAAAAGATATTATATAACATTCTGAAACTCTCTAATAAAGAAGCAAAGAAGTGTGTAAAGAATGCTACTTCTACCTCCATCCTCCACAGTGATGGGAACAATGAAAAAAATCACTCTTGTCCACAACAAAATCATTACTTATTGGAGAACACCTTTGCCATACTTCTTTACAACAATGCTACTGGTCTGACAGTGATAACTAATGGGTCACTGGCACTGTAGTAATATCACAGAAAGAAGTCCATACAACTCCACCACATCTCTGTGGAGCTATTACAACCCTCCAGCACACTGCTCATACGTAGCAATGTTATTCACTGGAACTGCTGGGATTGAAACCATGTGATAACCTTCATTAGCTACAAGCATTCTGATATGGTTAATATAGACGAGAGGAGTTGGAGCAGACTATACCAGTATAATGAATGCGTAGGTCTGGAAAACTGGTCATCCAAACCCTGCCATTCATGAGACTTCTTTCTGCATTTTCAGTGTCAGCATGTGAAATTTTGTATACTGACAGATCATAAATGCACCTATGAATTAGTACTTAAAACATCTGTGTGCGTAATAACAGTTAAAAACATGGCAATAATTCAAAGCTAACTGAAAGCCCACCACACCTGTAAGTATTATGTCGTACAGAAAAACAGTGTCAGCACAATTACAAATGACTTTGCTCCAAAGACAGTTTAATTTTGATTAGTGGCTTGCACCCACAGCGTTAAATAAACGTTTCAGACACTTCCTACTACAGCATATACTTTCCAAGCAATATCTTCAGCTATATATTAGCAACTACAATTCAGGGATAGCCAAGAGCAAACATGTTCACTTATAATCATGAGGTTTGTCACCCCTGTTGTATTTCATAATAACTATGTTAGGGTGTGTATACTTGTCTAACACAACTAATGGTGGTAGAGAATATGTATAATTTTTATTACATACAGAGTCTACTACATGTTTCGGCCTTTTTCTTTGGTCATCTTCAGGTAGGTATTGAATTAAACTATAGTAAGCAGTTATACTTAAATTATCTGGGTATATATAAGGTGTTTAGGGAGCGAGATCTCGCATGCTGTGTAGGGGTGGTGATATGGGTACATGAGAAATCTATATTCTAGCTCAATGCCCCTGGCATTATCTTATGTTACTCAGGCTTATAAACTAAACTATTATAGTATATACAGTGAGAAGTATCAGTGTTGAGAACACCTTAACATTTTTCTTAGTAACTTCCTTAACAACAGTCTAAACTCTATGTGTAGTTCTTAATGAGGCTGTAATGGATCGCTGATTCGATCGTCTTGTTGGATATACTTAAACATATCAATCTTGGAGTGTCTTTGGACTGCTTTTGTGCAGTGTCTACAGTATACCAATATTTTAGGTGGAGACCTGTGGGTTTGAAGCACGGTGGGTGTTCTCAACACTGATACTTCTCACCGCATACTATAATAGTTTAGTTTATAAGCCTGAGTAACATTAATGCCAGGGGCACTGGCCTAGAATATAGATTTCTCATGTACCCGTACCACCACCCCTACACAGCATGCAAGATCTCGCTCCCTAAACACCTTATATATAACCAGATAATTTAAGTATAACTGCTTACTAAAGTTTAATTCAATACCTACCTGAAGATGGCCAAAGAAAAAGGCTGAAACATGTAGTAGACTCCTTATGTAATAAATTATACATATTCTCTACCACCATTAGTTGTGTTAGACAAGTATACACACCCTAACATAGTTATGTTCACTTATTGTTATTATATGCAAACATTACAAAAACTGGTGCCATTTGTTTCAAATTCATCTGTAATGTACAATAAAATGTACCACAAACAAGAAAAAAGCTATTTTAAGCACAAACACCCTATGAATGTATTTATTATCGGTTTGTTTAACGCTATGTTCGATAGCTCAGATTGTTTCATGTTGAACTATAGAACTGGTAGTAAATAATGAAATGGAAAGCAGTGGAAAAAAGCTGTCACAGCCTACACTGAGGACATATTCTGGCATTTACCTGGAAGGACTGAGGAACGCCATAAAGCATTTGTCAAGACAACCCATAACCAGGCCAAGATTTGAACTTGCAGCATCCTGAATATAAGGCACAGTCCTATCCACTTGACAACTATGTTCTGTCAAACATTTTTGCTGTATGTGCCTTAACCAACAAATTTATAAGGGGAGTTAACTATGGTGATATAAGGTAGCTATGGTTGAGTACCACTGACAGTGAGTTTCCCCAGAATGGAAGAAGATGGTGGGCACACCAACTATGCTGATTTGCAGGTAAAATGTCAACTAAGATACCTACTGCTACCCACATTTGTTGCATCCTCACTAACACATGAGATGTCTTTTGCAGTGATGAACCTTCCAAGAAGCACCAGATAGTCTGCATATGACAACACAATCCACCTACCAACCAAGCCACATGCACTTCCTTATCTTACAAGGTGTGACTGGAAGGTTTGTGAACTGGCTGCAAGATGACATTTGTACACAATCCATTCATTAGGCAAAGGCACAGCAGAATCTGAGGAGTCATTTGCTGTTGACTTAAAAGTTTCAGCATACTTAATTTTAAAGGAATGCCTTCTGAAGTGTCGCTGTGTGTCATGCCTCTGGATTTCTGCCCCCTTCTGAAAAATGCAACTTCATAAAGAAGAGGGCATGTGTCTCAATTTCTACTTCAAATTTGGAAGACCTACTGCAGAAACTTTTGAGATATTAAAACCTGCTTTCATGGAGATAACA
>Ga0123357_10005875_pt1 | contig 14810 bp, 6 predicted proteins | sample TergutEmb28metaG_FD_89873 | JGI IMG/M metagenome (GOLD analysis project Ga0123357, IMG submission 89873) | Embiratermes neotenicus P4 segment gut microbial communities from Petit-Saut dam, French Guiana - Emb289 P4 | ecosystem: Host-associated > Arthropoda: Insects > Digestive system > Gut ...
AAAAAAAAACATGAAGAAATCACACAAGCAACGAAGAGAATAATGTATGTTACTGACATGCTTGCATGACGTACATTACTGCGAGGTCGTTGGTGTGATAATATCCGGATGCGCATGCCCGAACGGACGATAAATTGATGATACAAAGGAGATTTTGTATGAGAAATTAGATCTGCCATTCGAACACTTCCTTTTATACAACATGAAAATTTGCTGGACATTTCACTGCAAAATTACGAATACGAGACATTTTCAAACAGCGATAGGGAAGGAGGATTTGCATGGCAACAGTGATGAAATGGGAGTAGCAAACTTTATCGTATAAAAAATCTGTCAAAGACACAATCTTTTCACATTACAACATACATAAATATGCTTGACTTGTGACGGAAACACAATCCGATATATAACGTCTTGATAGAGTGGGGATGGTATTCGTGTAGTACTTTAGGATATCCTGTCTTTCAGAGAATTTGACAGTAATAATAATCAGTATATGGTGGTTGCAAGATTTAGGGAGACACTATCCGAAAGCAATTAAACAATGACCAAATTTTACAAGGACGTTTACAGCTTTGCAGAACTAGGGTCATAATTGAGATATTACCATGACTTGGGACAGTATGAAAACGAGCAACGTGTTCTCAGATGAAGTGGGCGTAGGTTATCACAAATTGAAGCACCATCCGAGTAATCATGACTTGACAAAGAATTTTCAAAACTGGTTCTCGCTTTTCCGGGACGTTGTGCTGCTTAGTTTTATGATTACGTAACGACGTTTCTGGACAACACATGCGTCCCATCTTCAAGGGTCAAGAACTTCGTGACTACTTGATTCAAGATGGTACAGATATATTGTCCCGCAACGACGGTAAACAACCTACCTAGGTCGTGAAATATCCCAGAAGAGCGAAGTCCTCAACTACATGGATTACACGATTTTAGCCAAATTAATGGATACATGGTAAACAAAATACGATGTGCAACTAGCAGACATTTTTGGAATAAAGAAAGAGAATATCTGAAAACTACAATTAATAAGCGTCCAAGAGTAAGAACAAAGAATACAGAGATGCGTATATTGGTTTAAAATATATTAAGTAAAACTTACATTACGATCCAACTGCAGAATTTGGCATGTACATAGATAGGTGTCCCAAATGTGAGTAAACCAATTAAATTTAAAAGCCTGTACAATAGCGGTTAAATAATGAGGCTCAAGAATTTATTTACCTCATCTAAGCCTATCACGGCGTGAGTCTTAAATTGAATGGCAGAGCACTCTGTTATTCACAAATTTGAAAATGATAATTAAGGCACTTAAAATCGTGAACACGCATACATGCGCGTTTTATTTTTTATATGTTCCCTTTCATGTCCTATTTTAGAACTAAGAAAATGCGAATATTTATAAACTGTAGTATTATGCAAGTATGCATGAAGGGTAAATTTTAAAAATTAGTCCTCTGAGCTGTCAGCTACATTTCACAAAGTAAAAGGCGTAGTTTATATTCTTTAATACTGTCGTTATGCGCGGTATAAATCCAGCACAAAGCCGGCCGGTACTCTAGGGTACGAATTACGCATCTTGCCACTGTTTTCGTAATAATGTACGTAAATTTATACATGCTCATAACATGAAACCATACTAATAAGGTGACGTGGCTTCTGATTTATTTCGTCATACACAAACGATCTTCGACGTCATATGTAAGACGTCAAAAGTGGGTGCTGTGAACATGATTTAGCTGTGTGACAATAAAAATATTGGATTGTCTGCTACCTGTGCCTTTCTCTTTTGGGCATTTCCATAAGTAACTGAACGCCAAGAAGGAAGGACATGCTGGGTTAACTACTTTGTGTTATTGATTTTCTAAGGAAAAGGGATAGGCTGAGGGAGACAGCAGCTCAAACGGGTCGGCGGTCCGGACACGAGGAGTGCAGGGTTCGATGCTTTTGTCAGTCCCCGGACTGGGTACGGGGGGAACAGTTGATCGCATGGATACGACTGGAAGAGGTGAGCTAATATGGCCTGGTCTTTTCTATCGATCTTACACCCCCAGTTCGCCACGAACCCACCACGAGGATGGATCGAGTTTCAATTACTGCTGTAAAGTTTCTGAAAAAATTCCCAGATTTAATATGGTAGGCTCGTCACCATCTGGTTAACGGGAACGTATAGCACTCCAGTCGTGATAAAAAAAAGTTCTACGCCTGGTTTGAAGCCGTGGGCTGAAACGACGGAGGAAATACGCCTGCTGGACGTAGGCCCCTCTCCAACCCCTTCATCTCGAGGTAAGTACCATAAAAAATCTGAAACACGTAGACTAAGTCGACAGCCATCACGTTTCACTACGTGGTGGAATATATTTGAAACTGATAATATTTTCTGCTATATTTTACCCTTTTCGTTTCCAAAAACCTGTCACCTTGGCGGAGGATCGAATGTGTGACATTCCCCTGATCAACCTCCTCAGGCAAATTGGGAGTTGTACCAGTGGGGATGGCACGGTACGGCGTGACGCCGCCGCTAGCACCTATTTTTAGTGGTAGGCATCGGCGAAGTAACACCGGTACCGCCGTTTGTACAGGTCTGGCCTGCCTTACCATAATTAACTTCACTGGACATAGCATATTTTAATCTCTTCACTGCCAGCATAGACCACTGTAATGCAAAAATATTCTGCGTATCCCCATACATCAATGCCGCTAGTTTCAAATTTCGCAGTGCGGAGGGTAACCGCTATACTTGCACCTTCCATTATTATGAATGTGTAATTAAAATGGAACCGGAAGATTTCCTCTGGTAGTTATTATAATGCTCCAAGCGGTTTAGCATATGCGTGGGATTTAGGAACTTGGGAGGTGAACTTACTCCAGGGTTCTGATCGAATTACGTCTAACTACGTCTTATCTGACGGAGCCACTCATCGTGCGGGAATCCCGGAACGAAGTCGATATTGCAGCACTAGTTAACAACACTTACGTTCCAACTGACTAGATGGAAATCAAGACACGTCCACTTAACAGTGTTTATGCATTCTGAAATATTACACAATACACAAGAAATACAACTACAAATTAGCCAATAAAAAAAGGGAGGGATGGACCCTCTCCTTATCTACTCGAATTGTTTGTACTTCTTTCAAATTTCTGGGCGTAAATTGGGGAAAATATTAAATATTTTTTTTTATAATTACTGCACAACGTTTACCTAGAATGCATAGAAAAAGAAAGTTGATCAGTCAAAACTTCGTTAGACTGTTATCACTAGAAGTGTTACAGCTCAAAACAATGATGTCTCTGCAAGAAGTACCCTCTTCTCCGTCTGCTTCCAATATTAGTTTGTACTTGCGTTTACAAAATTACCAACTCAGTGCTTTCTGTTCCGCGTAGAATAGATTGTGCAGTTAGAACAGATTGTACAGTTAGAACAGATTGTACAGTTAGAACAGATTGTATAGTTAGAACAGACTGTACAGTTAGAACAGATTGTACAATTAGAAAAGATTGCACAGTTAGAACAGATTGTACAATTAGAAAAGATTGCACAGTTAGAACGGATTGTACAATTAGAACAGATTGTACAGTTAGAACAGATTGTACAGTTAGAACAGATTATACAATTAGAAAAGAATGCACAGTTAGAACAGATTGTACAATAGAACAGATTGTAAAATTAGAACAGATTGCACAGTTAGAACAGCTTGTACAGTTAGAACAGACTGTACAGTTGGAACAGATTGTACAGTCAGAACAGCACGTCGCTGTTACGAAGGAGAAGCAACATAGTACAGTCGTCTTGTTTTTTTTAACAATAATACAACTTTAATGCAACTTAATTTGTAAAAACCAAAATTTGAACTGTGGAATATTAGGAATGAAACCAATATATGATTTTAAAAAAATCTAACACAAATGTGAACAAAATAAATTACACACGGTACGACACAGTATTATATCCCGGTTCAACGGTCTGGCCGGATAATTATTCGTAATCGATAACTACTGAAAATGGTTCAATGCTGTTGACATGTGAGGGTACTGCACAGTGCAAACATGCCTTCCACTTGTCAGGATCCACGATTTCGTGCTGTGGAAATAGCTGCACACAACAGATGTCATATCCAGATGGACTTCCTCTCATCGAACATAGGTTGCTCCACACTTCGATTTTTTTCCCCCTTTTACTCCACCCACTAAGCCAGAAATAAATGAAACTATGGGTCTTCAGCCTTTTTATAGCAAAGGGCCACACCCGTTATTATGGGTTGATTCGCGGGCCGCACGTAGGAAAATAACTGTAAGTGACACAGTATACTACCTAAATTAATGTGAAATTTTTACAGCATATCCACAATTCACGAATATGGCAGCGGGTCGCATAATACAACCTGGGGTTCGTGGGTTGAACAGTCATGAATTAAACAAGTACTGATCAACATGTGGCCCCAGTCACCCGAATGTTTCAGTAACACAATTTAATAAACGTAATATAACAGGTATACAGAACATAACGAGGCGATCTTATTAGCAGAAGTTATGTTTAAAAACTTTCAAGGCAGTACACAACAAACCAATCTTCCTTTCGTTATTGGCCGCTGGGCGAGTCCTTATGAATTATGTGGCCCTTCTGTGGGTTCAAGATTGTCAGCCCTGAATTAAACGATTATAAGCACATAGTCGGCATTCGGGCACCTGCAAATTGAAAGATGGTTGCAACATTCTGCCTGTATTTCTATCCAATACAAAAGTTTTCCTTGTCATGCGATGAAGGGGTAAGAATGAAGAAGAGTTACAGCGCTACTTATTCTTAAGCTGGGCACTGGATGCGGGTCAATGAATAGCATCACACCCCAGCCGCTTATCCCACCGATGCCCACTGCACAGCTGGTTGGGAGGGCCCCAGAGACGGTGTGGACATTTTGGGGGAAGAAAAAATCTGCCCCCACCGGGAATCGAACGATTCTTTGGTTATCCAGCCTGTAGGCAAGTCACTATACAGCACTTACATAACACGGGTGGTGACAACACAGTCCACTCGCGTCATTGGTGAGGCTCGGGCAAGTTGCCTGTGAAAATAATATTCTGGTAGTACATATGTACATGAAAATCGGAAGGTCGCTGGTTCGATCCCAGATGGTGTCATTGACATTTTTCAATGACATAATCTTTCCAATCGCACTATGGCCCTGGGGTCGACTCAGCCTCTAACAGAAATGAGTACCAGGAGCACTTCCTGGGGGTAAAGGCGGCCGGTGCGTAAGGCTCACAACCTTACCACCATTCTTGCCGTTGTCATGTAATCTTGGAACCTTCTGGGCCACTACAGGCCTGTAATGGGACTGCTTTACCTTTACCTTTACATGCACATGAAGCTGTGAACGGCGTTGTAAAAGAATTTCTAAAGAAAGGAGAATAAAAAATCACTTAAATGAACAGATTTATTTCAATGAACATAAGTAAGAAAATGTCAATAAGGAAAAACTACTGTATTTTACTAGTACATGGCTCTGGCTTAAGTCACCTCCTATTCAAGGGCAGCTCTTGAAGCTAATCTATTTGGACACCCTTCTTGTACAACATAATCATATTATTATTATTATTATTATTATTAATTTAAACCTGTATGTATGCATGCATGTATGTATGTATGTATGTTCGTGTATACATATGTGCGTCTAGGAACTTTTATGGCCCAAGGCTTATGGACAAAGGACGGTGTGAGCCCAATGCAAGAATATAACACACCGGGCAAGTTACCAGCCCACCTCTAAAAACTTAGTACATTATGCATACAAGTAAATGCCCATGATAGACAACATCAAATGTGTAATTATCTGGTCTTGTATTAAAATGCCCTTTCCAATCTGGAAACATCTGCTTCTCATTTAATAAGAACAGAATCAATAAAACTGAATACAATTAGGTAAAACACACATAAACTAAGCACACACACATGAAGGCAGTTATCAGCACCTAGCAAGAGGACAGATCTGCCACACTGCTATCCCAGTGTTTATACTTCAAAAGAGGTGGCAGTTTTTGATAATTTCTAACTCGTGGGTATCAAACTCAAATATAATGTAGGCCAAACAGACGTACTTGAAATTTAAGGCATGCAGCACATCATTGCAAGCAACAAAGAAGGTCAGGATATTATGTGAGATTTGAAGTTCTCACAGCAGTGTCACTACGAAGAAGGGTGCAGTAACACAACAAAAATTTTACTTTATACTGAAAAAACATTAAATCTATCATCTGCATGAGCACTGAAAAAAGAAAGGAAGGCCAAAATTCAGATGTGTAAACTACAATAATTCTATAGGGTTCTAATTATGATATATCACATTCTGAACCATTCAATCTTTGGACTTAATGTTCAAAAACAAAAGAAAAATGCCATGCGTGATTTCAGGCTTCTGCCATGAAGCAGATGAAAACTGTGCTTTTCTGGGTTATTAAGTAGCGAGTAGTGGTAATTTCTCGCCGACGTTTCGGGACAACCATTGCGATAGGTTGTCCCAAAACGTCGGTCAGGAATTACAACTACTTGCTGTGTAATAACCCAGCACAGCACAGTTCTCAAACTGATACAATGTTTTGGAAATACAGCCTTTAGTAGTGATATCAGACTTTGTAGTTTTCCAAATTACCTTTCAAAACTCCTTGTCTGCAACCCTGTTATTCCAATGTATGTGTGTGTGTGTATTTGTAGACGTCTATCCTATATTTACAGTTCATATGCAAACAGTTCTCATCTCTTCAGATTAGAATATCTAATGTCTGACAAACTTCAAATTAGCTTTGGCATCTCTGGATCAATATGGCCTTTCAAACATCACTGTATGTCTCTGTAACTCTCTGCAACATACTTGTATCACCATTTCCAGCATACTTATATTCTTATAACTCTTCCAAAAATCTCTGTATCATTCTGTTTCCAGTATTTTTGTACCACCAGCACTTTTTCCAAAGACTTGTATTGCTGTAACTCTCTCTAACATCCTTGCATCATTACAATTCTTTCCAAAATTTTGTAACACTATATCTCTTTCCAGCATCTTTTTACCACCGCAGCTCCTTCACACATCACTGTATCTCTTTAGCCTGGTGCTTTGTAAATGCTTTGTATGTACTTTCCCTAGAAGGCATCTGTTTGTCAGCTGTGTGAGAACAGCAAGTATGTACGTATTCAGGATGGGATATTACAAGTCTTTGGCAACTTAGACTGATGATGGAGTTACCGCCAATTATGTTAGATATATATTAAAAATTCCACTGAACTTCCGGTTTAATGCTTACATACTTTATACTGGTTCAGTGTGAGCAGTCACATGATGAACGTGCATTCCTCTTGTCTGACAACCTCTGGATTTCAATAGATGTTAAATCCACAATATTACCAGGCTGCATTGATATACATCAGATTTTATACACAGGTGTTTCAAAGAGACCTGACTAATTTCAAATGCTCATATCTCTGAAAATAATTTATGAATAACAGAACTGCAAAAACATGTTAGCAGGAACACATATTAAGTTTTTATCCCAAGTGTTGTAAGTTACAAATTGCAAGTTACAGGGTGCTTCAAAAACATTTCACTGATTTCAAGTGCCTGTATCAATAAATAATTTATGAACAACAAAACTGCAAACACATGTCAGCAGGGACACATGCCAAGTTTTCATTCCAAGTTTTTAAATTTCTATGACTGCTTTAGATGTATCACAAAAATCAAGTGTCATACATACATTGCAGGGAACTTGTAGATTTTCTGGAACATCAGTGGTCCTCCTTCTGCCACAGACTGGCACTGCTTCCACAAGTTAAACAAAATGGCTACTCCATAAAAAAAGTGCAGCGTTGCTTCTGGTATGATACCAAAAATTCTGTGATGATTGTGCACAGGTGATGTTGAACAAAAGCCCTATATGATGTCATGTCCTTATCATTTTGTACACCATTCTTGTGGAATGCTTTCATATCACCTGAGCTTAGCGGTATGAAGGTCCAACATTAGTGCAAGTACATAAAAAATACATTTTATACATAACCATAACCACACAGTCATATCAGTCCAAGGAATACTTTATCACTAAACTGTATCAAACAGTACCAGCTGGTTTCTTGTTTTCCAGATGATGGAGGTGAGGAGGGGCCTGAAGATGAAAAAGAGTTTCCTTTTGCACTCACAGACATTGATGTTCTTCCTGCCTCTGATGCAGATGACTCACCATTACCTGACATGGCAGTGAAGCACACTCCTGCATCCAGTGTTACAGAACATTGCATTGTTGAGTCCACCACACCTTCTGTTGAGACACACATAAGCATTGGTTGCCAAATTGTGGTGCCATTTTTCATTGCTGGAATGGGCATGGTTGGAGCAGGTTTCTACCTGGATCACGTTCAAGTAAGTCTTTGAATGCTTATTTAAACACAGTCTCACACAACTCGAATAAAAGTTTTCTAGGCAACCAGTTCTGGCTTTGTTAATGAGCCATTGTCAGACCTTTTTCTTTATCGAGACCATCCAGTGAAATTTATCTTTGCAGATAGGATTGAGATCTCATTCCTTAACACACACTATAAAATTCATTAGAATATATGTAAATATATAAGTTATAGAATATATAAAAATATATAAATTTGCTGGTTAACAAAGCCAGAACTAGTTACCTACAAAACTTGTGTGCTGTGTATGACAGTGTTTTATCAAACATTCAAATACAGCACAGAGGGGATGAATCATCTCAAGATAAGTCTTGCGAAGCAGTCATGGAAGTGATAACAAATCCTTTTATTTCTCTGACATTTTTACTTTTTAATTACTGTTAATCAGTGCAAAGTTTGCAAATAAAAGACTCTCAATCATAATAGTGACAATCACTACTGCAAACCAACCATTCATTCACTAATTTTTGCACGAATTCACTGGTTTATTGGTTGTCCATCCAGCCTTCACTCAGGCATTGATAGTTCATGAATATGAAGTGCAGTCAATCACTTATGGCAGGTGTCTGGGTTTACCAGTGACATACTTCTTCCGATTTTAGGATTGGGAAGTGTTTATAAAAGTGCCTGAAATCATCATCCTTGTGCCATCCCTCTTAGGACTAAAGGGAAACTTAGAAATGACCCTAGCATCAAGGTTGTCTACACAAGCCAATTTAGGACATATGGATGATACAACGGAGAAATGGAGCATGATCTTCAGAAATCTAACATTAGTGCAGGTATTTTATACTTATATAGTTGATACTGACAAGTGCAAATATTTTACATAAACAATGAAAACCCAGTATGTGGAGATTTAAAGACCTGCTGCTCCATGTACAGTGGCCATTTCACTTTGAACTGTGTACTGTATTATATTAGTTTTATTTATTCTTCTTCATGAAATTTCTCTCTCTGACCTGCCATTATACTGGGAAGGAAAGACACAAACACAAAGAAAGGACACTTTAACAGGAAATAGTTGCCTCAAGCCAGCCAAAGAAATTGAGAACTTACAGGCTACACACACTGCAGCCAAGCATGGACCGAATTTTCTGTCATGCTTTCCGTCTGGCATTGACACACAGTGGGTTACAAAAGCAATTCCATTGGGCTATATAGGATGAGGGCGATTGGAAAGTGAATGTGTAATACTAAAAGGATGTAGCTCCTAAATGGAATGTTATATCTCTATGGTTCATGTGCTATTTTAAAGCACAAGCCCCAACATTTGGCACACACTTCTGCAAACTGGAAGGTAGACTCAGCACTTTTCCTTAGTATTTCAAGAGGAAGAGTGGTAAAAGTATTAAAAATTTGTTGTTCCAATTCATCAAGTGTTCTTGATTTTGACTGGTAGATCTTCTCTTTGACCAAACCCCACAAATAAGATTGGGTCCTTGCAAAGGCTAGTTGTTGGTCCTTGATGCCCAATTCATGGACCAGGAAAATGGTTGTCAAACCATGCATAAGCAAAAAATTCAAAATGTTTTGATTCTCCATCTTTCGTGAAGTACCAATCTTCATAACTGTTGCAGTAAGAAACAATGGGCAACAATCAATAGTATTCAAGTAGTTACTTTACACTCGCCCTGTACATTTCGCATAGGAGCAAACAGAGATCTATTAATTCTATAATCTTGTATTTGAAGTACACTATCTTGACAAAGCACAGTTTTCAGTGGAACAAATGCAGGTCTCACTCGCTCACTACAGATTGATTTGCATGCACTCTTATATGATTTAAATTTCAAATTACCATCTCAAAGTGGTGCTATCCTGTAGTCAACACACAAGCCTAAGTCACTGACATACTGCCTGACTGACACAACACACTGCCTAAGCAACCAATCAAACAGCTGGTAAGTTTAAAATAGTGGATGACATTGTATATTCTGCATAACTGATAAATTAAATTAGCTACATTATATGGAATGTAAACATTACAAGCACTTAACTTATTCTACAGATTTTGGTACAATATTATTAGTCACAATTCATGTATTGTACTTATGAATGTAAACAAAACAGTTCTCAAAACACCATTGTAGGATTTTATGCCTTTTTCAGTGTCAGGCCATTGTGGTGGGACTGATGTCAGCTGTAGTTGCTGTAGTGATGGTGGGTGTGACACAGCAAAAATTCAGTCTCAGTCACACATTACTTTTATGTTCCTGCAGCCTCATTACCTCATCCATTGCCAGTCTTGTATTAGGTAATGTTACTTTGTACCTAGTGTTTATAATTTGTTGCCTGACACTTTAGACATTAAGTTCATGAAATAAACTGGATGTTTATATTGAATTATGGGGTGCAGGTAAAATTCTGTATTAAAATGAGCCATTTCAAAGATCAAATGTCTCATAACACAATAATGATAAATTGTATTTAAGGAAATTAGTTTCCATGGTATGAATTATAATCACAGAATATGGTCCAGTTCTAGCTGCATTTCGCACAGGGATGAATATTAGTCACTTTAAATTGTGGCGTAAGTTCCTGTCATATTTCAGGCATACTGAAAAGCAAAAATTTTCCCTGCTTTGTTCAAACTGTCTACAGAGTATTTTTTTTTAAACATGTTGCTCATCCACTTCATCACACATGTAACACTGGACACATTAATTACAGTTCACAATTTGTATATTATAAAACACAACTTACAATGTATGGATATCCACCCATTATAATATAATAAATAAAAATTCAAAATTTAAAGAACAACTGGATGTGGAATCTACCACTACATCTAGATATATGTGTAATTATATATGTATCAACTCTGTGAAAGCTGTCATCTTGTATTACAAAAGTAGTAAATTAACATAATTAGACACTGTCAAAAATACAGTGTAGATTATAAGGAATAAAGGTAACAAATATATCTAAAAGTTAAGAATTCATATTACAGGTAATAATATAGATTTGTATTCAGTCACATTACATGACAGATTATTTAGATGTTTATTTTTAAAATTATTAAACTGAACCAAGATCTCTAATCAAATTCCAAGCAAAATATTCCTCTGAGTAAAATGAATTTATAAGAAAGAAACTTTTCAGAACAGATATGAATTGACTTATGTCATGAGATGTATTTTTGATGTTAGAAGGTAGGTGATTAAAAACTTTGATTCCAAAATAAAAGGGCCCCTTTTGGAATGTTCTTAAGTTCACAGTTGGAGTATATAAGTCCAAACTAAATCTGGTGTCGATATTATGAATCTCTGAATTTTATTCATATAAATCTCTATTTTTGGCTATGAATAATAAAAGGGGGAAAAAATATATTGTGATTTTAATGGTAGAATTTCTAGTTTCTTGAATAACTGATGATAGGAATCTCTATTTCTGGCATTCATAATAACTCTAATTATCCTTTTTTGAATTTTAAAAATACAAAAGCTGTCGGCAGAATTACTCCCAGAAAATTATGCCAAATGATTAGGATGGAATGAAACTATGAGAAGTAAACTGTCCTTAGTGTATCTTGGGACATAAAATGTTTGACATACTTGATTGCATAGCATGCTCTGCCTGGTTTAAACATCAGCTTATCAACATGGTCTTTCCATGACAAGGAACTATCTAAATCTAATCCAAGAAACCTTGTATTTTGTTTATTGTCACTACTTCTTTTATAACAATTTCATAAATTTGTTTATGTCCTAAATTGTAAAAAGTAAGTTTTATCAAAATATAATGATAATAAGTTAACTTTGAAACAGTCATTTATATTATCAATTATATTGTTAATATCTTTCTATAAATTGTGAGGGACTATGATTTGCAATCATTATGCTTGTGTCAACTGCATGTAGAACCGGATTAGATAGGTCAGCTATTATATTCAGAAAATAATTTATATACAGTAAGAATGAACCAAGTACTGAACCATTTACTTCTAGAATTTTCATAGGAATCTCGTCATATCCATGAGAGTTTTTGGATTTTAGTGATTTGATATTTTTTTCAATTTCTTTAGTTGCTGTATATTTTAGTTTCATGTTTATAAAGGGGAGCCTAAAGTTTTTATAGGACTGTTACTATTTAATAAAGTCTTATAATTTTTTATGTTACAATTTATTTTGTCAGCTACTGTACAAAAGAAGGCATTGAAAGAGTTTGAGTTTTATTGTATGGATTTTGTCTGCTTCCATTCTTATAATATCCCAGGTAGTGTTTATTTTATTGTTGGATTTAGAAATCAAATAAAGTTCTCTTTTATATTGGCATGAGATTTTTATTCCTATCATAAATCGGAGTTTGTTATTAAGTGTGCTGTACATTTTCTGAACCGGGAAGCTGGAGCTGAAAATTCTTAAATATGTGTGAAGGTAAAGGTAAAGGTAAAGCAGTCCCGTTACAGGCCTGGGGTGGCCCGGAGGGTTCCAGGAAGTTAAGGTTCCAAGATTTCATGACAACGGCGCAGGATGATGGTAGGTTGTCAGCCTTATGCACCGGCCGCCTTTACCCCCAGGAAATGCTCCTGGTACTTATTTCTGTTAGATGCTGTCAACCCTAGGGCCATAGTGCGATCAGAAGGATTTTATGTCAATGAAAAATTCCAATGACACCAGCTGGGATCCAACAAGCGACCTTCTGGTTTGTAGCGCCACCGCGTTCCCCCAAATATGTGTGAAGAAAACCGTTAAAAAAACAGTAGTAACACTGTCCCAAGTTTCATAGAAGAGATTAATTGCAAGTTGAGGTATGGAGAATTTATTAAATTTTCTTATGCTTTGGGTTTTGCTAATATGTTTATCTACAGTAATACTATTAATTGTTATAATTTGGGCATCATGATGCTAACCTGTCACCCAGTGGATGTATGGAATAATTTTTATATTTTATTTTATCAATAAATATATTATCCATTGCCATAAAAGAGTTATTATGTATGCTAGTTAGAAAGTTTACAGTTTTATAAAGGTTGTATGAGAGTAACTAGTTGTCTAGTTCACTTTTTTGTCATTGTCATTAAGGTAATTTGCATTAAAATCACCAAAAATAATAATCTCAATAGTGTTGTTGTGTAAGAAAGTGAGAATGGAGTCTAAGGTACCTAAAAATTAAAATAATTTCCAGGTGGTGATCTGTAGATGGATATAATGCAAATAGTTAGGGATGAAAAGTTAATCCTAACTGCACATGTTTTATGTCTTGTTCCTTACAAAACTCATCTAGATTAATATTTGTAAACTGAAGGGTATCATACACAAAAATACTTACTCCACAATTCTTGAAAGATTTCCTGCAAAATTTAGTGCCAAGTTTATATTGATCCATATATGTAAAATCAATTTCAGAGGCTGTGAGATGATGTTTAGTAAAAGTACCTGGGGAAAGTCTGGAGACAAGAAACTTATTAATTCCTCTGTTTTGTTTAACAGACCCCTAAAGTTCTGGTGATACACCATAAAGTTCTGGCGATACACCATAAAGTTCTGGTGATACACCATAAAACTATTTGTCTTATTTGAATTTGACAGAGGATCATTACTTGCCTGAGGCTGCCACTTTAAACGATTAGGATCTTGGTTCTTGAATTTCTGTTTATCTTTTTGTACACTAAGCAGTTCACAGCATAATTTGACAGTATTTTGTCTCTTATACTGCTGCAGGTTTTATTACAGCAACAGTTGTAATTATTTCTCGCTGCTTTAATATCAATCCTGATAATGTTGCAACTCCTATTGCTGCAAGTCTAGGTGACATCACATCACTGGCTCTACTGTCATGGATTGCTTCTATGTTGTATGCTGCGAAAGGTAAGAAGCATCAGAGTGTTTTGTTGAATACTTGGATCCGAAAAATAAAATTTTGTTTGATAAAACTTATACTTTTTAGTAAAGGAAAACTGATTTCCAGGAAGTCAAAAGAGTTATGTGTTTGTGTGGTATACATGCTTGTGCTTGTGCTTGTATGAACACATGCAAAAGCACCCACACACGCACATAAATATTTTCTAGAAAATAAATACCTTATCTCATAGTTCAGTGTTTTATGAACACAAAATTTTTCTTTAGTTCCTCATATTTTATCTCACAACCTTAATAATACATGCAGGTTAATGTTAAAATGAAAATTAACATTACTGTAAGCCTTTGGTGTAGAAGGGAATTACAGCGATACCTCGGTTAACGAAGATAATTCGTTCCGGGATCACAATCGTTAGCCGAAACGTGATTTCCCGTAGGTTTCTATAGAAAATCGTTTAATTCTTTCTGGATGCTGCCCACTATTTAAAGATAAGTTTTATAAAATAGTAAAAAGCACACTATAAAAGGGCAAAAACTCACCAAAGGCT
>Ga0123357_10005876_pt1 | contig 14805 bp, 10 predicted proteins | sample TergutEmb28metaG_FD_89873 | JGI IMG/M metagenome (GOLD analysis project Ga0123357, IMG submission 89873) | Embiratermes neotenicus P4 segment gut microbial communities from Petit-Saut dam, French Guiana - Emb289 P4 | ecosystem: Host-associated > Arthropoda: Insects > Digestive system > Gut ...
CTGCGTCCGTCGAGTTGAATGTCGTCGGGCTTGTGAAGGCTCCCTGACCTATTCCGGCTATGGTGTAAGTGAACGTGCCCGCTCCTGCCGGGTATGCGTTCACCGTGAGTGCGGACTGCTGTGTCTCGTCCGTCGTCAAGAAGTAGGCTTTAAGGTTATAGTCGCCATACATACTAAAATCAATGGTCTGGTCAGAAAGCGATACTCCGCTCGGTGGTGTTCCGTTAGAAAGCCACTTCACAAACTCGAAGTCATCGGCGGTTTTCGGGACCGCTGTTATCTCTATTAATGTTCCTGCTGTGAACGTGTGATTAAATGGCAATGTAATATCGGTGGCATCAAAGAGGCCCGCAGACGCCATAGTTATGGTTCCGGAATCAAGTGGAGTTACGTCCAAATTCAGGGTATGGCCTGTGCCCTCATAGAATATCGCTTTGACGTCCATGCTGGAATCTATTTGGACTGTCGAAGGAGTGTCAAAATACGGAGTTGCGGTCCCTCCCTCTGGAGTTACGACTAACATATCGAAACTATATGCCTCGTCACCAGGCGTAGCAACAAGAGTTATGCTTGTATCCTCAAAAGGCACAGGCACTATCCCTGTGTTACCAGCCGCTGTGGTCGACGTAACTGTTCCGATTGTTCCGGAATCATCAATGACATCAACGCTTCCGATGCCTACGATGGTGATATTCACTGCATAGTCTACTGCCGCGATCAGTTGGTTCTGATCTCCGGTGATCGGGACCGCTCTTGTTGTTATGATGTAATCTGGATTGGCATCGGTTGTATGATCATAAATGATGGCGGGACCCACCGATCCGTCAGGGGTTCCATCTATCAGCACTATCGTCTGACCTGATGGGGGTGGGGATGCAAGTCCCGTTTCATCGAAACTTACTTTGGTCGTTGCGCCGAGAGTCGTCGTGCCTGTCACCGTTGAAAATACATAACCATAGTCGGACGAGTTGCCGGTGAAGTTTATCGTGGACCCCGGCGCCGGATTCATCGAGAAGTCGCCGTCTATCTCGCTACCGGCGGCGAAGGTGATAGTGTCCACATATGTCACTGCACTGCTACTCGTGTTTTCATAGTACTGCATGTCCAAAACAACGCTGCCAGTAATAACGCCGCTGTTAGTGAATGTTACCGGGCCACCGTAACCGATCCCCATCTCACCAAAGACGCCGATGGCATAATATCCGCTGCTCCCGATGATCTCATCGGAGTTGTTGATCGTTCCGCCCATGAATAGATAGATGCCGATCATATCGCTTGCTGTGCAGTCGATGGTTCCGGTGTTGGTGATCGTAGGCAGATCGGCCGAATCGTTGGCGACAATAGCGCTGTTATCTGGTATAGCAATAATTTTATTTTCGTTAATTACATTTAATATGCCGCCGTCAGCCACTATGCCGCCTGTTATAGTGCCTTTGTTATCAACAGTGCAATCGATATACGACTGGATCAACCCATTGATGTTACCCGCACTATAGTTATTGACAGTGAGCGACCCTGACTGTATCGAATCGCCGCATGTGATCGCGTTGGGGTTTCCAGTAACAGTATAAATGTTAAGGTAGTTGGCGATCGTGCCGCCGCCTATGGCATCGATTGAATAGATATCGCCATTATTGGTGACATTTATCGAGGTGCTCGCATATATTCCATATGTGTAGCCATTGATTGTTCCGCCAGATGCATTGGTAATTGTGTAGGGGCCGGTACCTCCGGTGATCTTAACCCCTGAGCCGCTACCAACTACTCCGCCGCCAGAAAATGTCGCACAACTGATCGTACCGGAATTGGTGACATTACCTCCTGCAAGCAGTGCTATCCCATCGATATTGCCTTGAATGTCGCCTCCATCGTTGTTAATGTCGACCTGACCGCTTGTAACAGATATGCCGACCGATCCATTAGATGTTCCTGAGCCGCCGATATATGAGGAAATCGTGCCAGAATTCTCAATTGTACCTGCGCCGTTACTTAAGATGCCATTGCTAACGCCTTGTATCCTGCCTGCATTTGTGATAGAACCTCCCACTGGAAGATGAATACTTACGGAAGCGCTCTGGACCAAAGCGTCGGCTTCGTTGGTGATCAATGCACCGCCTGCTGAATATATGCCGACTCCGCTGACATCGATCTGACCTGCGTTGTCGACGGTACTATAGGCACAAATGCCGCTACCTTGATCATCACCATCCAGATCCGGGGTTTTGATGCTCGTTGCAGTATCTGTATTTACTGCTCCATTAGCATAAATTCCACCGCCATAGGTCGTGGCGGCTATATTGTTGATTAGGGACGTATCATTCAAAGTTACATCGCCATTACAGAAAATGCCACCTCCTTCGTTTGCACTATTGTCCTCCATTGTTGTGCCATTTATATTCAAAACTACAGTGCCATTAGTGTAAACTCCTCCTCCGGAGCCTGTAGGAACTAAGGCCTCATTGTCGTTGATGGTACAGTCGGTGACCGTAACTGTGCCTGTACCGATACTGTCTGCTGTGCCAATGCCGCCTCCGTTGCCACCTTGCGTCGTGTTGTCGCTGATCGTGCAACCCGTGATTGTAATGGCACCTGCGCCGCCCGTGAGTATGCCTATGCCGCCTCCATATGTATATGAGGTATTGCCGCTGATCGTGCCTCCGGAAATCGTAATTGCATCTCCGGCAGTCTTGTTTATAGCTATACCGCCACCACCCCCGGCACCGCTACTGTTACGGGCAATATTGTTGACGACAGATGCACTCTCGGTCATTGTGAGTGAGGTATTACCTGTGCTAGTGCTCATTATAATGCCGCCGCCACCATTTGGCCCATATGAAATATTGTTCTGCACTATGGCACTTCCGCCTAACGTAAGCGAGGCGCCAGTACCGATAATATACAATCCGCCTCCTCCGTCTGCGGCTGCCCCGTCATCCCTTATTCCCAAAACAGTATTTCCTTGTCCAATACCGGGGCCTCCGATTTGTGCATCGGTTATTTTAAGCGCAACACTGAGTGCTTGAATTGCTCCGCCGGCGTTTTCCGCCATATTGTTATAAAAAACTGTTCCGGTTCCAGTGATGGAAAGGGTTGTTGCACTGGTACTGGACCTGCTCACACGAATAGCGCCGCCGTTCATATCAGCTGAATTATTCAAAAATTTGGCATTATTGATTGGTCCAAGTGTGCCTGTCCCAGCCCAACATATTCCGCCGCCGTATGCTGCGGCCAATATTTGAGTGGTCGCACCAGACTTTCCAGTCGCCGTATTGTTAGAAATCGTGCCGCCGTTCATCAAAATATTGCCTGTGGCATCTATTCCACCCCCCGATGGAGCAGAAGCATCGTCACTGCCATCGAGATAAACGGCATGATTGTCGTCTATTAGCGCAGTGCCGTTAATGGAAATTGTTCCCCCAGCAGTATAGATGCCGCCGCCACCGCTACCATCTGCAGTGCAACCCTGAATAACGGAACCGTCATTCATGGTTATTACTACAGTTGAGACAGGATTAACGGGCCCCGAAGAATAAATGCCGCCGCCACCCGATTTTGAGGTACAGCCCGATATTGTACCGCCATCCATAGTTACTGAGCCGCCGTTACGAAATATGCCGCCGCCCGTCGGTGCGATGCAACCTGAGATCGTGCCGCCACCCATAGTAAGTGAACCGCTGTTGAGATATATGCCGCCACCTGAGTTTGCATGGCATGCTGAGATCGTGCCGCCGTTCATAGTTAATGCGCCGGGGCCGTCGAAATAAATGCCGCCACCCTGATTAGCAACGCAATCTTGAATGCTGGAACCACTGTTCATTATTACTGAGGGGGTGTTTGGTGAAGTATAGTTAACGTACACACCGCCACCGTTGGCGCTATTGTTAGTGTTAGTATTGTGAGTTGTATCAAAGCCTTGAATCACAGCGCCCTCATTCATTATCAGTGTACCAGAGGCATTCACTTGTATGCCACCGCTATTGGATGCATGCGTACCGTCCAATATGATGTTCTCCAGTATGAGTGTGCTGGCCGCTGCTGCGTTACCGCCTATGATACCAAACGTTGCGTTTGTTTCCGTAAAGTTGATCGTGAACTGGTTTTGATCACCTGTTACTGAATCTACCGACGATGTCAGTGTTACTTCTATTCTTTGGTTGATATTAGGGATTTGTTGAGAATAGCTGTCATCGTCGCCTTGCACAATGATGGTGAAACTCATGCCACCATTCGCCGAAACATCGATGTCATTGACGGCATCGTAGAGGCTGCTGTACATGTCGACCAGAGTGCCTGGACTACCTGATGTGGTATCATATACCCAATAGTTATCTGTCGGTGTGGTCGCCGATGATATATTATTTGGAGAATCCGACGGGAGAAGGTACGCTACCGCAGCCACCGCCATTATCAAAACCAAGCATAACGCACCATACTTTACCAGAGTGGAGCGTCTCTTGACCATTTTCTCTTCAGTATCATGCAATGCTTTCATTCAATAACACCTGTTTTTATTTTCTTGAAAAACGATTGAAAAAAATTCCCTGAGGAAATATTCCCTAGTTTATTATGTGAAAATGTTTCGTAAAACGTTTGTGAACCTCGCGAATCTCTCTCCGCGATGCTGCATTTATCAACAAATGTCCTCTTATCTATCGCGTTGTGTTCATTGATATTGACAGAAGAATGATTTTGCACTGATGATTTCACACAATTCGGGATTCCAGCTACCGCTCTTTGTGAATCCAATTCTCGCACTGGCAACCTGACAATTGCGGGCGACCAGAACATAACAAATAACATTAGGGCTACAACAGCCCGCACTAATCCACTTCCAACAGACCCACTCTCCACAATCTGAGCCCCCAACTTTCTTCATTTCTCCATATTAATAGGTAAGACATAAATCTATACCCATTGCTCTATATCGCTATGGTCATATATGTATTAAGTTTTTTATAATGGTTGTTCTCAAATAGTCAACCGAAGGAGACGGCATGAGGGTGTGCTATATGGCAGGACAAGAGTGCTGGCATATAGCGCCAGGATATTTTACAGCCTCTATGGAGAGATGCATTGACAAAGATCCTAGTGCCTTAAAGAATTAATACTGCAGACCGCAGGCAACAAAAAGACCGGAGCCCAGTATTAAGCCATGTAAGTATTGTTAAGGTCACGATGTATTGGTTTTGAAATAGCGAATAACCCTCTGTCTGCCACCTATACATAGAAAAACGCGATTAAAAACAAAAGGCTTGGCATATGATACATAGGGTATTTGCAGACGCAACTTCTGCAAAAGTGCTTTTTGTGACACGAGGAATGACAGAGTTCTGTCTATATGAAGTTCCAATTCCTAATTAAGTTGCGAAAAAGAGGGGTGCAAAGTAGAGGTTGCCTGATGGCGGCAAATATCAATTTCATCAAAGAGCAGAAAGGACAAGTGAAAAATGGACATTACTGAGCAATATAATGTTTCGGATTTGCATTCTGACAAAGAAACGTTCGAGACGTCCTAAAACAAGATAAAAAAGTATATTCAACCTGTGTTGATTGGTTTTGCCGCCACAATTTATAAAAATAATTACAGTCGGGCTGGCCAGTGGCCCGCCCGACTGCTGAAATTGTTTTTAAGGTCCATCAATGAGGCTGTTAAAGTATGCTCCCACATCGGAAAGTTCCGGGCTCGCGATAACGGTCATGAAGCCATCCGCTACATACACGGAATCATTGTCGCCAGGCATGGAAATCTCAAGCACGTAGTATATGTATCCAGGGTGGAAGCTAATGCTCGGCCCAAATGTAACCACACCATTATCATCCGACCACCCCTTTTCTATTGGCGTGACGTCATCGCCTGAGAGATACTCGCTCACCGCCTCCTTATAACTGAAGACTGCAAATTCGTATCCTCCAGCCGGTGCGTAGTCGGTGGTGCCTGGAGTCTGTTCCATACAGACTAGGGTGAACCCTGCGGGGATAAGGTTATTGTAATACACAAATTCTGGTGTAGAGTAACTTGAGGATGCTGTGACAGGTACGTACGGCTGCGCCGCTACATAGATAGTACTATCATCAGCAGGCATGAATGCCTCAATTATATAGTATTCCACGTTGGTCTTGAAGCTGGTATCTGATTCAAAAGTGACGACACCATTTCCATCTGACACTCCAATTGCAATCGGGGTTGTTTCATCCAGCGAGGTGAAGACCTCAAGTGTGTATCCGATGCCTGGTGCATAGGTATTATCAGACTGTTGATCTAGAACTTGGATTGCAAATCCCAAGGTCTCTTGTGTCACCGGCGGTTCAACCGGTGGTTCGATCGGCGGTATGGGGGCGTCATTGCCTTTGAGGCTGTCCACGTACAGGTAGACAAATACGCTGGAAAGGTCTGTTACCCATGGGGCAGAGACAGTAAATGAATTGCTGTTGCCTGGGTTGAACTGCTGCTGTCCGGGCGCTGTCGTCCATATGTAAGTGTCATTGAATCCTTTGTCATTCTTGTTCTTGAATGCCTCTATATTGTTGGAGATGGACAAGTGTATGCCTGATGCTACAATCTGACCGCTGAACGCGATCGTGAATGTGTTATCTCCGTTCGCGGTTATTGAATACTCACTGACCTTGGTCAGCTTAGCACCCGCCACAAGATCAAAAGTGTTTGTGTCCTGTGTGCTTAGGTCCGCCTTGTTATACTCGAACCAGCTCTTGTTGTCTCCGAGGAATGTGCCAAGAGCGTACGATGCGTCGCCGGCATATCCTCCAGTTGCTCCGCCACTGTAGTTGACATACTGCCCAGAAGGCGTTGTGTCTGCTGCGCTCTGTCCGCCCCCCGCTATGGCAGGGACAGCACAGATGCAAAGTATTGCTACAATAGCAAATGCTAGTATGCGTCTGTTCATTTTTCTTCCTCCTTACAGTTTGAAACCACCCGTTGCTGAGTTTCGCGTATAGCAAAGCTCAGTAAAGCGGATGTTCAGTTGTATGAAGCCCCCCTCTCTGTTCTATACAGATCACACTTCTGTTTCAACTGCTACTAATACGAATACCAAATATATAAATACAGATGGAGACATATTTATTAAACTAATATTTTTTATCAGAGTATATTATATATACTTTAATTACCTTGGATAACAAATCTAGTCGTTATGATTTTTCTTTAACTGTGGAAATGTTAGGCGTTATTGTCCCTTTGAGAACACCACAAATAGTGCCAGCTTGTGCCGGGGGCTCTGTGAAGCAGTAATGAGCAAGCAGTAAGATCCTACGGTAACTTTCAATCTTTATACTTTTTGACAGAAAAAAAGGCGCGAACGATGCGACTCGAGAACGAAATGGAGGTCGCCTACAGAAAGAGAAATATATATCCAACGCAGAACAAAGCCCCTTACAAATCCTGGTAAGTCGAAAACAATTATAAATCAATTGGAAAAGGATGTTCATACATAGCGCGCCAGAACTTCTGCGGACCGGTGCCCGACCCTTAGATGATGTGCATCTGCGGCCGCTTTCTTGAAAAATTGAAGTCGCGGAAGCCTCAGTGATATGTAACTCCGGGATCTCCCGCTCCTCCTGCGTGTCCTGCCTTTTTTAATTATTTCTTTCTGCAATATGCAACGCCGTGTTCAGCGATTGGATCGTGTCTCTTTCGGCATCGCTGTGTGTTATCTTTTCTCGATCGTATTCCGATCAGATGCGTTTTGGCTCTGTTCGGCGAAGATCAGCCGACCCTCTCTTTGCGGACCACATCCTCATAGAGGGAGACCATCCTTTTTCCGACAGCCTCCATTGAGTAGTACTCCGCCGTCTCCCTTGCATTGGATGATAAAGCATCCTTGTTCTCCAGGCATTTCAGTATCGCCTCGGCGCACTGCTCGGGAGTGTCCTTGAAGAAATATCCGTTCGTTCCCTCCTCGACAACATCCAGGAACGCTCTCCCGTCTGAACATGCGGCCGGAAGGCCGCAGGCCATCGCTTCCGCGATGGTCAGACCCTGCGTCTCGAATCTTGACGCCGAGACCACTACATCCGCCGCCGAATAATATTGTGCCAGCTCATCATCCGGAACAAAGCCTGTGAAGATCACTCTCTCTTCAAGGCCTTCCGTTCTCACCAGATCTTTCATCTCCTGAAATGCAGGTCCTTTCCCTACGATCATCAGTTTTATGTTCTCCGGAAGATGCTTGACCGCCTTTATCGGTATCCCGATATTCTTTTCAAAAGAGACTCTGCCTACATGGATCATCACTTTCTCATCCGTAAGGTTGTGCCTCTTCCTTATCTCCGAACTATTGAGCCCGGGCCTGAACCTGCTGACGTCTATCCCTACGGGTATCACTTCCGTGCGCTTCGTACGCACGCGGTTCTCTTCGAATTCGGTGAGCGTTGCGGGGGTCAGGGCGATGACGCATTTCGGCCTCTTCATGAAGTTCCTTATGTAGATCCATGCAAGCCTTGACTGTATCTCGGCGGGCATAGGGAGCGGGGAATAGAATTCAAGGGTATCCACGACATTTGTGCAATAAGTAGCGACCGCCGGAACGCCCGTGGCCCTTGCGACCATGAGCCCTTTCATCGCCATGAACGCCACGCCGTGTATGTGAATGATATCGACATCCAAAGATTCTATCAGTTCTCTTTTTCCGGAGGGGAATATCGGAAGGAAATAGTCCGGGTACTTTCTGAACTTCATTGCCGGAAAATAATGGATGCCTTCCTCTCTCTTCCCTTCCCCGGGATCGGGGGCGATTATGAACACTGTATGTCCGAGATCTTTCAGCGCCTTGCTCAGGGTCATGACCGCGGTGACGACGCCGTCCCTTGTCGGAAGATAACTGTCGGTCATTATCGCTATTCTCATATGATCATGTTCCCTCTTTCCATCCGCTCATGTATCTCTTCTGCTCATCCGTTAAAGAATCGATGGTTATTCCCATCGAACGCAGTTTCATGTGCGCTATGTCCGTATCAATGGATTCCGGTGCGTCGTAGACCTTGTTCTCCATCCCGGAGCTGTTCAGGAGGATGAATTCCATGCTCAGGGCCTGCGCGGCGAAACTCGTATCCATTATCTCCGCCGGATGCCCCTGCCCTGCCGCCAGGTTCATCAGCCTGCCGTCTGCGATGAGATATAATCTCCTCCCGTCCTTCATCGTATACTCGTCGACGAATTCTCTCGCCTTTCTCACCGATGCAGATGCCTTCTCCAGATCTTGTTTGTTTATCTCGTTGTCAAAATGCCCGGCGTTGCCCATGATGCATCCGTCCTTCATGGCAGGATAATGCTCCCTGCAGACAATGTCCTTGCATCCTGTGGCGGTTATGATCACATCGGCTGTCCTCACGGCGTCGGCCATCCTCATGACCTCGTACCCGTCCATCCTCGCCTCTATCGCTTTGACGGGGTCGATCTCACATACTGTCACGGAAGCTCCGAAGCCTTTCGCCCTCATCGCTATCCCTTTTCCGCACCATCCGTAGCCTGCGACCACAAGGCGCTTGCCGGCTATGACAAGATTGGTTGCATTCATCCACCCGTCGAATACGGATTGGCCCGTGCCGTATCTGTTGTCAAAAAGGAACTTCATCTTCGCATCGTTCACGGATATCACAGGGAACTCAAGCTTTCCTTCCGAGGCCATCGCCCTCAGCCTTGCGACCCCCGTGGTGGTCTCCTCATCGGCGCCTTTGACCCCACCTATCGCGTCCCTGCGGGTCGTATGCACCATCGCGATCAGGTCCGCGCCGTCGTCTATGATCATGTCCGGCTTGAGGTCAAGGACAGCGTTCAGGTTTGAATAATATTCTTGCTGGCTCTCTCCTTTCTTTGCATAAACATCAAGGCCGTATTCCTCTCTGAGCGCCAGCGCGACCGAATCGTCCGTTGACAATGGATTGCAGCTTGCCAGCCTTATCTCCGCGCCTCCGTTCGCCAGCGTCACCGCCAGTATCCCGGTCTTTGCCTCCGTGTGAAGCGCCATGCCTATCTTCACGCCGTCGAATGGCCTTTCTCTGCGGAACCTTTGATCTATCTCTCTCATTACCGGCATATGATCGTATGCCCACTTCAGCCTCAAACTGCCTTTTTTCAGAAGTTCGTCCATTCAAATACCTCCTTCGAACTCGGACCTAAGGGAGGAACATATCTCTTCCACCATCTCGCCCCTGTTGCTTTCATTGGAGAACGAACTTATCGTTTCATCGATGATGTCGTCTTTGCCTCTCATCTCTCTTACAAAGCGGATTATGTTCTCCAGCGCCCTTGTCATCTCATCGGAGATAGATACGGTTGCTGTCTTCGATGTTCTCGACAGAGGGTTCAGATCTATCGAGATAACGATCTTTTTCATATCTGCCAGGGCTTTTGCCCGGTCTCCGTCCTCTATCGGGACCAGGATCACATCGGAATCAAATATCCCTGTTTTTGTGCACAGCGCACGGTCTGATGTCAGTCCCGGTATCCTGGCGTCCGGGTCCCTGCCTAGCACCCCGTGTGCTCCGTTCTCCTCCATGAATGCGATAAGGAGCTCCATCCTCTTCTCTGTCCTGTGGAAGATGTTGACCTCCATCTTTGCCGGAACCTCTTTCGCCAATGCGATAAGGTTCTTCGGATCCAATGCCGCCGCGTTGCCGTTGACGCAGACGACGGGGTTCTTTGCCCTTAGAAGATGTGCTGCCGCAGCCTGCTCTGCTTTTAGGGACGGAGTTAAACTCTTCTCCCCCATCAGATAATCAAAAGCCTCTCCCCTCCCGTGAGAGATCAGACCGGTCTGGGTCACAAGCCCTTTGTCGACCATCTCCGACAGTCTTTCGCGCGTCATCAGCGATCTGTAACGGGGGTGGTCTGTGGGTATGTTCACATTCTTGCATAAGCGTACAATTGATATAGACTTAATGTTTTGAGCAGCATCAGCATGCCTGACGTAAGAATTGTTCTCGTAGGTCCCAAGTTCGAGGGGAATATCGGCGCGGTCGCCAGATCTATGGCGAACTTCGATTTTGAGGAGTTGTATCTGGTGGATCCGTGCGCGGTCGGCGATGACGCTTACAGAAGGGCAAAGCACGGTTCGGATGTTCTTGACAAGGCCATTACCGTGGGAACGATGAGCGAAGCGGTCGAGGACTGCTTCCTTGTCGCCGGCACGAGCGGCATAACCACAAAGGGGGACAGGAACTATACTCGAGTACCTGTGCCAGTAAGGGAATTCGCTCAGCAGGTGTCCGGGTATGAAGAGAAGATAGCTATGGTCTTCGGAAGGGAGGACATAGGCTTATTCCAGGAAGAATTGAACAGATGCGACCTTTTAATCAATGTTCCAACAAGCGAGACATATCCTATACTCAATCTGTCGCACGCGGCCACTCTGGTCATGTACGAACTGTTCCAGTTCGGAAATATCACAAGAAGACCGGAACCTGCCGAGAGAAAGGAGAAAGAATATATGTTCAGTTTCTTCGATGAACTTTTGGATGCAGTCGATTACCCTGAGCACAGAAGGGGAGATACGTCGGTCATGTTCAGACGTATGATGGGGCGCTCGATCCCGACGAAATACGAGTACAACACAATAATGGGGATATTCGGGGACGCCTCTAAGATAATAAAGCACGGTAAGAAATGGGAATGAACAGCAGGATCCCGTGATCCTCTTCTTCTTTACCGGAAACTACCTCCGGGATGATCCCCGTCATGTTGCCTATCGTCATCGATATGGATCCCGCATCCGTCTTGCTTATCTTCGAATCCGACGTCACTATTATCTTCCCGTAGTGCGGGTCCGCATCGAAAAGGTATTCGTCCATTGCCCAAACCGCCGCTTCGGCCGGGTCATTAGATGATCTGTATGCGATGGTGTACACTTTCTCGCTCAACGTGCTGAAGAATGGACCCTCGAGCATACCGTATATCCTGATTATGGCTTCTTTCATCAGCTCGTCGGCCATCGATATCGCCTTGTTTATCGGCAGCGGTCCGCCGCCTCTCATCGGCATCTTGCCTATGTCGAAAAGTATGGTCCTGTCCGATATCTGGATTATCTTTTTCATCTGCCTGATGGCGGTCTCTCTCCGCTGCGTCTCGAAATGCATTGGTATGCTTACGACGGATATCATTCTGGCACCGGACGCCTTGACGCATTCCTCGATGATCGGGATCGTGCCGGAGCCTGTCCCGCCGCCGAGACCAGCTGTCACTATTATGTTATCGTATCTGGAGACAATGCGGCATATCTCTTCCTTATAATCATTCGCCAGGGCCCATCCGAGGTCCTGATCTCCCCTGCATCCTTCTACGCCCCCGCCTGCCATTGATATCGTGGAACCGTGATCGCCGGTGTTTATTGTCACCACCGGTATACCTGATGTCTTCGGTATCTCGGATACTGTGTTCTGCCCGGCTCCTCCGGAGCCGATCACCAATGTTCTTCCGGTCAAGTAAGTCCTCCGGTTACATTCTGGTCTTCACGTATTCTTTGACGGCTCTCCTGACCGCATCGTCCATAGACTCTGGGTCTCCGTCCGAAAGCAGGGATTCCATCTTAAGCGGCTGCTCTTTCATATGCTCTTTTGAGATCTTCGCAACCTCTTTCTTAGTGAATTTGGACTCGACCATCTTGTTTATCGCGTCTGCCACGCTTTCGGAAAGACTGTCGTATTCTCCTTTGTCAACAAGTGCCTGAAGGAGGAGCACCGTGTCCGGTGAAAGCCTGACTATGATCTTTTCGGTCTGGTCCATATGAACAGTTGTAAAAGGTAAGAGCGATAAATAAAGGTGTGTGTAAAAGGTTTCGTCTTGCCAAGATAAACTTCCCGTTCATCCGAACAGAGCGCTGAGACCAGCTGCTGCGTCCTCTTCGCTGACTGCCTCTTCCTCGGGTTCCGGTTTTGCTGCTGCGGCAGGTGCTGCGGCGGCTGCTCCGGCTGCGGGTGCCGCTGCTACGGGCGCGGCTGCGACGGCGGCCGATGATATGGCCTCCTTTATGTCGACTCCCTCGAGTGAAGCTATCAGTGCCTTGACTTTAGCTGCGTCGACCTCTACTGCTGCTGCTTTAAGGATCGCTGTTACGCCATCCTCTGTTATTTTTTTGCCAGCAGAGTAAAGCACCATTGCACTGTAAATATACTCCATTTGTTTCAACTCCTTTTAGCCAAATAGTGCGCTCAGGCCAGCTGCTGCATCTTCTTCGCTGACCTGTTCTTCTTCTTTCTCTTCAACTTTCTGTTCCGCTTTAGCGGATCCCGCCACAGGCTTTACAGCCGCGGCTGCTGCCGCAGAATTCAATCTGGCGGCAATAGCATCGTTGCTGTATCCTGACACGGAAGCTACGGCAAGCATCTGACTGTCTGCCTTCGCAAGAAGTATCTTGATATTCTCTTTGGTTGGTATCGCGGCCGATATCGAAAGGCCCATTGCCTCTCTGAACGCCTTCGCGACAAGCGGTACGATCGTTTCCTTTGTACAGTATGCGATCTCGATTGCCAATGCACGGGCGTTGTGCGCGGCCGTAGCGAACATTGTTTGATAGTAACCGTCAGGTATTGCTAGTACTTCCCTCTTGTAAACGGTACCGTCTTCGAAAACGGTTCTAAGATCCATACCTACGATCATAGGCAGGATCTCCAGTTTAGGGAGCATCGCTGCGATGTTGGCCGGAATGGGTTCCCCGCATTTGACCAGCGTCGTATCTTTCTTAATTGCTATCTTTCCGGCTTCAATGGCGGCCGGAAGGCCTATCTTCTGAAGTTCACCGATGATCGGACCAGGACCGAACGGTGTCGGCCCTTTTGGAACAGTAATGTCCTTGGGTGCCAACTGTCCCGGTTTAGCAGCAGCAGGCGTCATCGTCGCATCAAGCTTTTTGCAGAGCTGGAACGGATTCATGTCCGTTGCGATTATGGCGCACTGTCCGTGCACAGATTCTTTAAGTGCTTCAATGCCGGGTCTCTCTTTTGAGGCCTCTTCAAGCGCCAGGATCAAAAGGTTGTTCTTGGTCATCTTGAGTACGGCGTGCTCGCGGAGTCCCGCCCTCATTGATTGGATCTGCTGTCCGGGGATACCATGCATGTCAACCACTGCAACAACAGGGTTATCCATGATGTCCTTGACGATCTCGCTCACCATGTCCTTCTTCCAAGTTGCGACGTGTGCCATCTTAGACCTCCTTACAATATCTTCTCCGACGGTCCCATGGATGTCTTGACATAAGCGGACGCTACGTTCGCCATGCCTTTCTCCAGCTTCAGCGACACACGCTTCAGTACGAGATCGATGTTGTCAGCGATCTCTTCTGCGGACATGTTCACTGTTCCTACTGGCACATGGAATGTCTTCCTGTCTTTCGTTCTGATGGTCACAGACTTGCGGAGGTTATCCACCATTCCCGAGGGATCTGCTCCCGGCGGTATTGGCTTAGGCATCTTTCCGCGAGGACCGAGAATGATACCGAGCCTCTTACCGACGACCGCCATCATTGGGGCCTCAGCTATGAAGAAATCAGTATTGTTCGCGATCTTTTTCGCCTGTTTTTTGTCGTCTGCAATCGTCCCGATTTCATCGGGAGTGATCACAAGATCGGCCACGTTCTTGGCTTTCAAGGCTAGTTCACCACCACCAATCACGCAGACCTTGACCGCCTTACCGCGGCCGTTCGGAAGGATTATGTCCTCCTGGATACGGTTCTTCGGTATGGAAAGGTCAACATCTTTGAGATTGATGGCCAACTCAACCGTTTCAACAAAATTGCGCTTCTTTGCACTTTCCAGTGCTTTCTGCACAGCAATTACGGTTGGTTTTTCTGCCAATTC
>Ga0123357_10005877_pt1 | contig 14803 bp, 10 predicted proteins | sample TergutEmb28metaG_FD_89873 | JGI IMG/M metagenome (GOLD analysis project Ga0123357, IMG submission 89873) | Embiratermes neotenicus P4 segment gut microbial communities from Petit-Saut dam, French Guiana - Emb289 P4 | ecosystem: Host-associated > Arthropoda: Insects > Digestive system > Gut ...
AACTACAAGTCGTCAGCTCCTGAAGATGGGCACAAGGTGGCCCGAAACATGTTGAGCAACCTATAAAGGAAAAATAAACATAATACCAAAAGTGACATCTAGTTGGTCTCTTTATCCACATAATAGAGATAGTTTGGTTAGTTGGATAATTAATGATAAGCAAACAAATTAACAGGAATTACGTTCCCATAGAATTTAAAAAAAAAATCTGGTTCCATTATCATTTCCTACAACATTAGTGACTAGAAATAAGTTGTAGCCTATTGAGGCCTGACACTCCATCAACTACGGGATTTGTTGTACCGTGGTACTTTGATAACTTCTTAAGTTATATAAAAGACACCTTGATAGATGGAGAAGATATGGTTCTACGGTTACGATCGCAAAATGACACCGAATTGTTTTAATTAATCCTCAACGCTTCACATTTTATATATGCGAGAGTTGATAATCCTTTCTCCACAGCTTCAGAATTTGTGGAGTGATGAAAATATCAGGAATAAAGGCAAAGCAAGATTACTCCACTCTCACCCCAGGTGATGAATAAATCTGATTTTAGGTCAACTATTTAGTTCCTTTCTTAATTATGCTGAAGTAACCGTTGGAAATTTAATGCAAATTTTTGACAAAAATCGTATCTACGCAACTTTTCCACAGATAACCCTTTCAGTGGATCGACATATATATATATATATATATATATATATTAGGCTTATAGTTCTTGCGGGACATTCTAATATCATAGTTTCACTGAATATTCAAGTCGTGAACATAAAATTTCTTAAAAGACAGTTTGTTAGAATAAGAATTAGCTACAGCCAACACATACACATTTTTTTAGCAATGAAATGCCGGTGTTCATTTTTATTTGACTTGGGTGTGTTTTTATTGTGCCGTAAACTTGCACTGAACGTTTGAAACACCGAACATGACTTGCGTCACATATTGTAAATACAGCTTGACGGAAGAAGCAGTTGTTACGGCTTTTTATGTGTTTTTTTTTATTTTGTAATGGCTGCCGCAAAAACCGTGCGTATTCAAATATCATTTCAGCCACCTGGCGGGCCTTGTGTAAACTGAGAGTTGCAAATATCACCCACCACGGTTGATCTGTCTCCACGGCAGCAATTGCGTACTGGCAACTTGACAAAGTGTGCCACCATCACACTAATTGTATAACGTGTATCAAGGTATGGGTGTTCTTGGTTTTATCGCCTCCCCATTCATGATTCGGTATGATATCGATTAGGGGCGTTTTTGACCTGAAAGGATGGAATATTCACTTCAAGGATATTTTTACCTTCATTGCCTTTCGTTGGTACGGAAAATTCATTCATTTCAATTCAAGCAGGGTTTACAGAAGTCCAACTTGTCACATTGGCAGTACCTGTATTTTGCAGTTATAGTGCCAACTCCTGTGCGGAACTGAAAGAACTTTCGCAGTAATTCTATCGTCTTTGAAATATTATTGATTGATGTTGGATACCGGTGTTCATTCTTAACATTATGAACATTTTGTGTAACATTTCAAATTAAGGCAGTTAGTGGGTTTGTTTGTGGTGTTCAAATTCTTTCCTTATCCCGTCACTGTCATTATTATTTGAAATTCGAGGTTGGCGATAAGAGAACAAACACTGAAAACCAATACTTCATGTAAAATAAAGTGTGTTTCCAACTACAGGCGATTATCTTGAAAATTATGAAAGGAAAAATACTGATAACGTTAAAGAGCATAATTCCCCACCTTATTAAGAGTTATAATGCGCGTATGATTATATAGTAGCGTTTCGGCAAACACCCCGTTGTGTAAACCAATCATAAATATTACCAATCTACGCAAAACACAACACTAGCCTTGGCACATTCTTGATTATTCCATCCCGCTACATGTTTTGGTCAGTCACTTTGCCCATCATCAGGCAAAGACAAAATACAAGTACAAAGTAAAAATATTTTTCCTTTTCTACTTATGGCCTTCTTTCCTGTCCATTATTTCTAGGATACTGCTGGAGAAGAATAATTTAACATCACAGATGTTGGTAATCCGAGGTCTGCCATTTGTATTCTGAACGTACCCAAGTGGGAGTGACGGTGACGTCATTGATCACGTGGTTTCAACCGGAATCTGGCACAAGGCGAATGCCTATTGGCGTGGGTAACGGTTGGTGTATGTTAGTGGTGTGTTCGGGGTATTCGTACAAAATTAAGTGTAACTTTACCTGAAGGCTACAAAATGGCAACGAAAAGTAGTAAAAAGACAACTGTGACTTCTTCGTCCACGTCAGCTTCAACTGTACGCGATACTCAGACTCCACAGCCAAGCACATCATCACCGCAGGGGAGGCCAGGCAGCCCTTTGAGTCCTACCCGGTATAGCCGGCTTCAGGAAAAGGCAGATCTTCAAAATTTGAATGATCGCTTAGCATGTTATATAGATCGAGTGAGGCAGTTGGAAACAGAAAATAGCAGACTTACTCGTGAAATTCAAACATCACAGGAAACAGTTACGCGTGAAGTGACAAACATAAAGTCCATGTACGAGAATGAGTTGGCTGATGCCCGCAAGTTACTTGATGAGACTGCACGAGAAAGAGCCAAGTTGGAGATTGATACTAAGCGATTATGGGAGGAAAATGATGACCTTAAGTTCAGGTGAGTTTCGTAACAATAAGTTTTAAATTTGTCTCAGGCTTTTTGTAATGTTTATGGTCTGTAGATATGCGTATACGCCCCACATAATTTTGGAGCGAACCTAATTCAGTTGCTGGAATAAGGATGAACCCATTTGTTAAGGCCTCAGTACTTACTGATTCCACCAACACTTGACCACGTAGGCCATTGTTACTGTGGAATTGCCTTTACTTTCGCATGCTGCGATGTTGACGTTTGTATAGACTGAACTTTCAGGAATGTAACAGTAGTGAAATGATGTACTGAAACTCTCTGGTAAAGACTTGCGAGGCTTTTAATGCTAAAATTAGACAGAGATTGCCAGAAATTCTGGTTTATTTTCTGTTCGTGTACACCATCAGCACATGGGAGGTTTGAAGTCCTGTAAGATTTAAGTTCATTCTAACAGGAGTAGAATGGAATTGAATATGACATAATTTACTCGCGTGCTTCGGTTATAGTTGCTGCAAGGGCATAGAACAAGTTACAGTATGACTAAAATGTAGTACAATACCAATTTGAAACACATTTTTACAGCTACTTGTAGCCATATTGTACAAATATTTTATTATAGAGACTAGAAGTATAGCAAGCTGTGTGTGTCAAGTTCATGTGTATGTGTACTACATAGGAGCTTTCAGAACAAAAAAAAACCCTGTCTTCTAGGAGTGAGCTAGGAGATAATCTTTCAATCCTGGCCTAAGTGCAATTTCTGCATAGTACATAACATATTGGTAACTACTGAGTTTAGCGTTTGGTACGTGGAAGTCATTTATGCTTTGTATTTTTGAATGTACCATAAATTTTTCTGTTTTCTACCACAAAACAGTATTGAGAATAGGTATTCACTAGCAATGGGAAGTTTTTTGAATTCCTAAATTGTTCCCTACAAGAGACATCTTCTGAAGCAACGGTATTAGTTGTACATAGGCCTGTTTTATATGAGCACCATAATGTAGAACAGGAGCCTCCTGCTTATTAATCTTCTGTAGTGGAACTTTTTACAAGTCTTCATTCACCAACACTTTGAAATACTACTGTCTGTACTCATTGCAGTATACATATTTTAATAAAAGTGGTAATGTGTAGTACACATCTTTGTGGTTCTGCCATGTAATTCCAAGTAACATACAGATTTATTGTATGCAGGTGGATACTTATTATGTCTTTATTGTGACAAGAATCATGTGTGATTTTTCTGATGGTGTTTTACGAGGCTGTCCAGAAAGTATCCAGCCATTTTGAATATCTAGAGAACTGGTCACGTGGCCTTGACATAACTTGACAGCTAGTCAGAAGGGACCTTACTGTGCATCCATGAACAATTGCTCTCCTGTGGGGCTAGTCAGTGGGCAGTATGACACTGTTGACTGAGCTTGTGTACTGTGTGACCTATGCATTCACAATGACCAAGCGAGCAGATCAACTTCATCATAACAATGCGCCTGCCCATTCTACAGCTCTCATGCAGGCTTTTTTTGGCAAAGCATCACATCACACAAGTGTCACTGTTGAAAGGGAGGAGATTTGTGAATGTGATGGTCACAGAGTTCGCAAGCTCAGTCACTGGCATCTCACTGCTGACTGACTAGCCCCACGGGAGAGTGACTATTCATGGATGCACAATAAGGTCTCCTTTGACTTGCTCCCAAGTTACACCAAGGCCATGCAGCCAGTTCTCGAGATATTTAGAATGGCTCTCTACTTTCTGGAGAGTCCTTGTATATCAATATTCCAGAATGTTGTTAAGTCTTATGATGTTGCGTTGACTACATTCATTCAAATCTGTTAGGTTGGTGACTGTGGGAGCACAAACAGGAGAAACAGAGTAAACTTCCCATTGTTCGAGGTTTTGGTATTATATTTGTTACTAGGCTCTCATTAGGTTCGGTGACTTTAGTGGGTTTCCCTTTTTGAAATATACACTTGTTTACTCTTTTTGGTTCTCTCCTCATTACACATGATCTGTTGGCAGTCATACTTGACACTAGTGTGATAATGATGTGTATGAGTGCATTTGGGTTTTAATGGGTCCTTGTTTTATATGGCAGGTATTGGTTTTCATTTCTCATCACTGTTTCATTACATGTGTGGGTTACATTCATATGACAACCCATCAGGAAGTGGCAACCAGCAAATGTCAGATAAAATTATTGTATTTAGACTGACACCATTCTAAATCTTCTGAGTTACCTGTTATACAGTGTGTGTTCTATTGACAGCCATTGGTGTTAACACAAATTATTCCTTCACACACTGATTATTTTTGAGCTTGTTACAAATTTTTGAGCTGTGCAAATGGATATGTCAGCCACTCTTTCCATTTATTGAGGATGAAATTTGGACCGGTAATGTAATTATAATATCCTTATGGCATGATGCTTATGAATAAAACTTCCCCACTTCCCACCAGATGCTGGGAACATGATAATGATTTCATATGTTCTTTATTGTTTGGTGGTTAATGTTTAGCAAACAGGTAGTTGTACTGAGAAAGCTGAATTGTGTGGCTTATGTGAGCCATGATAGCAGTTTATATAGTGACAAGGGGGATGATCCAGGGTTCCAGTCTGTTGATAGCAAGAGATTTTTTCTAGATGTCCAGACCAGCATTGGATCCCATCAAGCCCCATTTTCAGTGGGCTTGAGGGTTCTTTCCTAGGGGGGTTATGTGGCTGGGGCATGAAGTTAAACACTCATCTCCTTCTAGTGCTGAGGTTAAGAGTGAGTGGAGCTATACTTTTCCTTCTGTATGCCTTCAGGGTGTGGACAGGGACAGTTTTATCTTCCACCTTTACAAGTTGATAACTGAAACTTAAAAATGCAAATTCAGTTTGCAGTTATCCTTGAAATGAGTTTGGCATATTTGTAGTCTGTCACTCATGAAAATAGTTCCTATAAGCTTGGTTTGTTTTGCATTTGTGCATTCTGTTTTGTCATATGGTGTAATATTCTGAGGTAAATCAATGGAAGTAGAGTATGACATCCAAAAAAGAATAATGTTAGAAAAGTCCCCTGTGGAGAATTTTTCAGTAAATAAAATATACTTATGGCCAGCACATTCTTACTGTCATTCATTTTGGATAATATGGAAGAATTTCAGATTCACACATATGCAGTATGAACACAAAAAAAAAGCATGACCTGTATAGGACAAATGCTAACCTTACTGTAAAAAAAAAAAAGCAGTGTATGCCAGGGGTGCACAAATATGGGGCATCTGTATATGGTGGTGTCTAATATGGAATTTGCTGCATGTCAGCCTTCTGACACTTAGAATTTTGAGGTGTCCACTAGGTTTTTTGAGATTGGTGGACACCTGGTATAGGCCTGCTGCATAGAAATCTAGTTATTCCATTATATTCCATTTACTATTGGAAGTTAAAGCCATGCCACTTTTATTTCATTGTGTCTGGCCTGCAGAAGAATTTATACACTTGAACATTTATAAACAATTTAAGTATTTACAGAGATAATGTTGCTTTGCCCAAATTCCTTTGCTCTGTACAGTATTATAATCTTGAAATGAGGTGGCTGTAATTAATTACCAGTTGGCTGTGTGTTCATATCCATGTATATGACTTGCTGTGCATCCTTTTCTTAGTCTGTGAAGGATGAATCTAATATAAATATTACAGTTATTGTATTATAGATGATGGTCATATTTGGCATACTGCTTTATGGAAATCAATAGACACCTGTAGGACACCTGCTGAGCCTAACATTATTGCTGAGTTGTATACTAGGATCATGATTGTACATACTTCCCAGAACAAGTATCACATTCCAAAGAGAACAGGAGTAGGCTTTTGAGATTACTGTCATATCTGTGTTTATGTTTCCTTGTGTTCATCCTATTTAAACTGGAATCAGATGACCATTTTTAAGAAATGTGACATGAACAGTATGTAGTTGGATGAAATACCAGCGCCATATACTTTTAATTTCCTATAATTTGTAATGAGATGGCGGAATCGCGAACTTGCAAGGCAGGAGCGAAACTGGCATAATCTGTTTTTAGATCCTGAATTGAATGGTAATGTACAAGATCCATATTTCATCTGGCAACTGTATAGTCACTTCCAGCCCCTGCTCATGTGTTCGGGCAGCCTGGGGTCTGAACTGTGTTAATAAATGCACTGACAGGAATTGGCAACTGATGGATGTCAGGTAAAATAATTACTTTATATCTTTGAAAAATGTGTTATCTCCTGTAAGGTAACATATTCCTAGAATGTAAAGTAAGATTGCGGCCGTGCCATAAACAATGAACCATTGCAGTTGGGTATGTTAAATTTGAGAACGCAGATGATGAACATACCAACAAATAATGTACATTTTTTAAACATCTCTGAGATCTCGTAATATTGTAGCATAATTCGGCAGCCAGATTCTGGGAAGTAGACCAGTTCAGTGGTTGAAAGTTGTGCCTAATGTAAACCCCTATTTGTTCGAATTTCAATATTTCGTTTGAATGACGGAATGTTATACTCTCGTATATTGTTAATGATGACGTAACGAATACGTCGACAGCCCGTTGATGACGCACCCTTGAAGAAATTTCGGCGTGAAATGTTCTGTACATTGGTGGTGACGTTGACAGTTCTTTCTGGGATGTAACGCCGTGTACTGTGGTGGAAATGTGTAGGTAATTTGTTAGATTTTGACGGGGGAATAACTCAGCGGAGCTGGCCGGGGTCTGTGCGTGTTTTGTTTTGGCCACCAATTGGGTATTGCGGTCATTGCACAGGTAACGCGCGCCGAGCATTAGGCTTGGGAACATCACAGGCCAAAAATTAACAGATGACTTATCGCCGACGTGTAAGAAGAATGTGCTGCCTCATCGAAGACAGGAATTTAATATGAAGTGTTTAAAAGTTGATGCGATGATCCGTAACTAACGCTAGAAATTTAGCATGTAACAGAGAAGTTGCTAGTTCTTAGGTACGTAGGTGCGATATAATAATAATAATAATCATATGCAGGATTGGAAACCTATGCAGTGAGGACATATTATGCTCTTTGAGTTCCACCCCAAACTAAAAACTAAAACTAAACTCCGTGGCTTTAGTCCGCGAGCGAACCATACCACCCCAAGCCTAACATATTCCGCATTTCGACATATTCCTAAGTAAATTGTCTGAAAATCATTGCGAGCTGATTTTTTTTTGGTAGACGTGTTCAGGGGCCTGTACCCTTTTTTTTTTGGGGGGGGGGGGGGGAATGCTTTTATAAAAATTTTATTTCTATTTTTTAATTGTAATAGAGTTTGCTTTCTTGTCTCATACATGTGTGTAATGTGGCATTTCTTTCGGTATTTATTCCAAAGTGTTCAAGAGTTTGGTGGGAGGGGTCCACGTTTCTACATTTCTGTAGCAATAGCTGAGGCTCTGAAGTGCCATATCAGAAGCAGCTGGTCATTGTACATATATCACGAACGAGTTTATTAACAATATACGGTTAAACCTCGGTTCACGAACGCCTCGGATCATGAACAATTCAGTTTACGAACAAATTTTCCGAACACAAAGCGTCTCGGATGACGTACTGTGTCTCGAGTTTCGAACACGCAAGCCGTCAAAACGTAGACAAAAACAAATCACACTGGACAACTTTTTAGTGAGACAGGGGCCCAGTGGGCCTGAAGCAGAGTCGAGTGGTGCCAAGAGACAGAAAAAAGAAAAAGAATCCCCTTCCAAACAATAACATTTCACTTCCTTACCACCTTCCACTTACGCCGTCAACTCTCCTCCATACAGGTATGGTAAAACGAAATTAAGTTTTCGTCTATATTTGATCTGCTTAGTGTTGTGTTTATCTTTTTTGTGATAGATTTATGGTTTCCATTGAAACTTGTGCACAAAGTACTGTTGTAAAAGTTTAAATAAACAATCATCTGGGGTCCAGGAACGGATGAATCCATTTTACATTAATTCCTATGAGGAAACTAGTTTCGGTTTACGAACGACCTTCAGGAATGAATTAAGTTTGTGAACTGAGGTTTGACTGTACACAACTATGTGTAAGCTTTGAGACCTACCGGTTGAATTGGAATTGCTATCATGCAGTTTCCGGCAACCCGCGTCTTGCGGAACAAGAATGGCAGTCGCTTGCGCTGTACACGCTACCCTTTGAGCCGAAAGTATGCATTACATCATGCCACTACGTTGCGTCATCGGTATAAGATGACGTCACCAAAGCTTTTGCCGCAGTGTCGAATATGCAGTTGGACGTTTCCCTATAATGCACAGCCAAGAAGTTGCAGTATGTCAGATTTGTTGCAGTGAAGTTGAAAAATGCATTAAAAAACCCGGATGAAGACAGCACTCGTTCGATCAGGGGTCTCGAGACGTTACCATTGTACTCGTACATAGTAACTTATTTCGTAGGTTGGTAGAAATGCGATGCAAGTTGCCTGAAATCGTCGTACGCGCCGAAGTAGGCGTCCTCGACCAAGATGTCCCTTCTCCGACTGGAACATCAGTTTGACTTCCGTCACATAGTTTGAGATCGTCATTGTAACCTATTTTCGTCGTCATGTAGATCGGATGTATGAAACCTATGTTAACCGTCGCGTTTGGCAAATGTTAGTGTCTATTAAGCATTATTTACCTGAAATGTACAGATTGCAGATTCATTTTACGGAACCCAAATGGGATAAAGATTCAAAAAGAAAACGTTCATGATTAGAACAGGTTGAATGAAATTTATATAAAGGGCCTTTGGTGTTAATCGTTGTACGATAAACATTTTTTTGACAGTTAAATACATATACTGTATTGGCCGTGTTATGGGCGGAATAACATACTATAAATCCTACAGGGCAGACCAAATTAAAATTTATAAACAATGGAATTTTGATGTGTATGAGATGGGATTTGCGATAAACCCATTTTATTGTCAATTATGGCGTACACGTTTTCACTGGTATATTTTTGGTATCATCATCGTAGATGTAGATAGTTGAAATGGGATCTGTGATCGTGACAAAAACGTGTACTCCACCGAAGTGGGGAATACACGTTTTCCTCAGGCGATCGTTCGTGTTTTGTGTAACTTACTAAACCTGCAGAAACGGATATGTAGTTGAAAGCTAAGGTTTAAACAGCAACACTGTATTCAATATGTCGTGAGATATGCGTTTCGTTCATTAATGATGGAGGTAGAAACTGAGTTGATGTATGTTTTTACGGTATTTAATGTGCCAGGTGTTAAAACGAGTCTTAAGGGTGTTAGTAAAATATAGTGCTTGGCCGAAACGGAGAAGAGTGGGATGTATGTGCACTTCACAGGATTGTCCTTTAGTCTGTACACTAAAACTTGACGAGTACGCACACTAGCATTTACATATGAAGAGTGAAAATTATAGAGCTTATGTCATAAGTATTTATAGTGATGGATTCATTGAGGTGAGAGATATTTTCGGTGATGACTTTTTGGCACTGCCCTGACTTTTATCAGCCGACGGCCCCATTTTTGCAAGGATTTTTTTTTAACTTGGTTCGTAGTCAGATTGCCGGATCGTCTACTGGGCGCGTCATGCATATATTGAACTGTTACAAGCTTAGGGTCAACGTCGGTAGATTCGCGACCAGTGTGAGATGAACCGATGCCTTAAAGCTTCGTGTTGAAATTTAGTGATAACGAAGTTAGTTCGAAGGTTTAGAATTTCAAGGTGTGGGGTTGCGCAACTCTACTCTCCACTCATTCATCCGTATTTAGAATTAACTCACACCCGGGCTACGCGTGAGGTTGGCTTGCCTGCCGCGCTGTGCGTGGGGTGTGCCCCACTCGACTGTGGTGGTGTTTGAATTGGTCGGACGCTATCATGTTGCGGGGAAAAGGGCGAAGAGGATGCAGTGAGCCATATGCTTACAATAGCAAAGATGGCGGATGTGTTAGTGACTGCGATTAAGAACCGTTTCGGCAGCAGTGGAACAGCCTGATGTTAATGTTTAATGCTGTTGTATTCGGCTTGCCTGTCCATTCTTGTATTTGTGTCCTTTGCAGTGGGTGAGATACACGCTTTGTGTGCGATGGTCTGTCCGAGTTGTCAGCCAGGCCTTGAGCTGATTTCTAAGCTTAGATTCACTATGCGAATGTATACACCGTGGTTGTCATGGAGTTTGCGTGACTGAACTGCAGTTGTCAGGCCAAGTTCGTAAGCACGAGATGATCGCATTTTGTTTCTGGCGATGACGTAATTTTGATATGCTGCCAGTAGGGTTAATCAGGTTCGCGTAATTTTTCATCAGCCTTTCGTTTTGCAGAAACTCGATGTTTTTTTAATGGCAGAGCAGTTCTCTTGGAAGGAAGCTCATGGTCTTATTCTACTCGGCTGGCATTTGGTAATGCACGGAAAGTAACACGCTCGTCACGGTGTGGTAATGAATGGCGATGACGTCATCTACGAAAACGTTCGATTGGGCGCCCACGCCCCAACTCATACCTCACACACAGCTCTTGCTTTGTGACGAAATGAGCCACACAACCACTTACGAAGGTGGGGTAGCGATCAGCTTGGCGCTTGGTTACGCGGTAGACGACCGGGTTTGATTCCCGGTAGGAAGTTTTCTTCTTTACGTTTTGGCCGTGCCGACCTACGTCTACCCATCGTACTGATGAGTAGGCATGGGGAAACCTGTGCCCGTTGTCAATCCACCTTGGTTTGAAGCCGACCACTCACAGCCATCTTGTGCTAGGTTTAATAATTAGTGGAGCTGTATCTCTTCCCTTCCATACGCCCTCGTGGCGTGTTGCTTGTTTAAAAAGGGCAGGAACCGTAAGCTTGCTTTAGGAAGTACAGAGGCGACCTGTCATGGGTGTTTCAGGCATCGCATGGACCTAGGAGTCACATGGAAGAAAGATGTGATGCTTTAGCTCTGTGTAGGTGTGCCTTTTTTCCCCCAAGGGGTAGGATGAGATGGAACATATACATATTTTACATTTATTCTGTAGATATGTATATGAAAATGAAAAATGGTGTGTGTGTATGTACAGCCTCTCACAAGAGGTAGCCATTTGAAATGTTGGAAACAAAAAAGAAATGTGTGCCATTTCATTAAAAATGGCAAATATCATTAATATTTCTTTCATAATGTGTTGTAAGAAATTGGAGATTGTGTTCTGTTGTTTCCTGAGCTTTGACAGCAATGTATTATTTGGGAACAGAAGCTCTTGCCTCCAATTTCAACTGATGGTTGTTGTTGGGTCATAATAATTATTTCCGTCTGTGCAAATGAGTGCTGTTGTAGTGCCCTCTGATCAGCCACTGTCAGCTTGGAATTTTTATTTGTAATTCATACCAAAGTTGCAGTATGCAACATAACTCTACATTTGAAATATTGTCATTAAATAACTTGTCACATTATTGTCTGAACCATGTCTAGTTTAGTTACTTAACTTGCACGAATTTGGGTATTTTAATGTTGTGCCTTTTCTGAACTTTCATGCGATAACTGAAAATGCCCTTTCTTAGATTCTTGGAAGATTAAAGTATGCAGACATGTGAAGGGGTGACGAGTATGTGGTAGACAGGAGGATTAGTTTTGGGACTGAGTTTCTAATTACATTATAAAGGGGTTTTGTTAGTAGTCATGGAGATGTGTTAAGTGTGGAATCTTGCAACAGATATATTTAACTTATATCTGACTGTTACCCCAATTTCTGTATGACACTAAATTATTGGAAAAAACTGTTGAAATCTTGAGATTGTCTGAAGTAAGTTGTGCATGGTTCTGGCCATTTTGAAATTGTATTGCAGTTGTCATAAATTACAGTGCACATTTTTGTACCATTTAAATACTAAATATTTTTCATGTTCCCCTCCCACGGTCATACTTGAAATCCAAACCAGAATGAATTCAGGCTCATTACTACCCCTGTCTGTTGATGGGTTTAATATCCGGGCAGGTATCTGTAGGTCATGAGCCCAAAATCACTAGGTTATTGTTACCCTTACAAATCTTCGTTATGTGAAATTTTTATGTTCTTCTGACACATGAAGGAATTTTGTAACCTGTGTTGATATTGATGTCTCAGAGTAACATGCTGCCTCCATTTTCCGCTTGATTGAATTCTGTCCAACTATTATTATTAAAATTGTGTTAGATTTTACACTCCACAACCATATCTTTTTTTCTGTATGTATCTTATTTGTTCATATAATCACCCTGGAGAGGAAGGCAGCAACTCGTTCTGCAACACTTATTGACCCACAAACCTACATGGCAATAAACACCAGAACACTGTCAGCTATTGAAACTCTGCTTACTTCTCAATATACAGTATGAAAATTGCGCTCCTAGTGGCGTGTATGTTATCTTTCTTGGGGCTTCATAGTTATGTTAGCACCAAGTTAAGTTAGTAAGCACCTGGGGTCAGATTGTGTGTCGACATGAAGCACGGTATATTGCATTGGATGGTGTTTTTAGAAAGTTTGCCATATTTGGGGCTTGTAACTTATTTCCTGGTACAGTTTCTTGGTTGGTCATGTTATAATTATTCATTCACCTGATTAAGAAGTTCACAGTGAAACTCAGATATATTCAGTATTGTAACAGCGCACTAGTTGATCTTGGATGAGTCCAATTCACATATTCACTGTTTGTTTAAGAATGCTTTTAGACTTTAAATTGCACATACCAACTTGAGTTCCAGGCCTTTTCATCTTATTACAAACTTGGTTTCATATATCAAATGTTTATGTCACAGATTAGACAAGAAGACAAAGGATCTGACAGTTGCAGAGAAGAGCCTGTCTCTTTATGAGTCACGTGTGTCAGACCTGAGTGCCAAGTATAACCAAGCAGTAGCAGATCGCAAGAAAGCCACTGATGAAGTGAAAGAGCTGGAGAAGGAATGTGAGAAATTGCGCAAACAAGTGGAAGAGTTGCGTAAGCACTTGGAAGATGAGACTCTTGCAAGAATAGACCTGGAGAACAATTTGCAAAGTCTTCGGGAAGAACTGAGTTTCAAAGAACAGGTCTACAACCAGGAACTGACTGAAACCCGCACACGTCGCCAGGTGGAGATCAGTGAGATTGATGGACGTCTGACTGAACAGTATGAGGCAAAATTGCAGCAGTCCCTTCAAGAGCTAAGAGATCAGTATGAGGCACAAATGAGAGCCAACAGAGAAGAAATTGAACTGCTGTATGAGAACAAGGTATGACAAATTTCTGTTGTTACACACAGATGTGCGTATTAAGTTCAAGGGTGTGTTAAGGTGTACAAGTGATTGAATATTTAATGAAGCTCTTATGAAATTAAAAGTTCCCAGAGTGGTGGAAGTTGAGATTGTGGCTTTCTGTGTTATGAGACTGTATAAGGGGTTTTCAGAGTAAGAAAGGGAAAGCCTACCTTCAGTTGGTCTTTAAATGTTATGCTAAAATACAGGCCAAAATTTGCTTAGCATTGGGTTTAGTTAGCTTTTTGGTATGGTTAGCATTTAGGGTATAGTTTCACAACAAAGTGTCAGTGGCAAGCAGTTTGGACAGCAAAATTGCACTGAATAATCACTATTTCAAAATGTATAAAAATATGCTTGTAATTTTCCCATAGCAAAGAGTGACTGCAGAGATGGTGTGCTGAATTTCCAGCCAAGTGTGAATGAAGAAGTAACATTTGTTAAAGCTGCTGTTACAATAAACACTGATGTAATTGAGATAAGACATGGTTTATTCACGTAAAAACTAATTCGTTTGGACAGTATGAGATTCTATGAGATGTAAATGTTGGTATTACAAACTAGTAACTATTTTTTTCCTGCTTTATTTTACAGATAAGAAACCTTACCAATCAGGCACAGAGAAACAGTGGTGCTGCTTCTGTAGCTGTAGATGAGCTGCGGCAGGCACGTTCACGTCTTGATGCATACAACAGTAAAATTGGGGAACTTGAATCAGCCAATGCTGCACTTTTGGTATGTGTCTGTCAGGATGTACCATATTATTTGCCCAAATGCAAGACGATTTTAATCTAAGATGACCCTCCAAAAAATATGTCTGCCGAAGGAAAATGTGTTTATCCAAATCTAAGATTACCCCCCCCCCCCCCCCCACCCCCCACCAAAAAAAAAAAAAAACCATAACAACTATATTATTAAATCTTCTTATCTACATATTTCCTAATT
>Ga0123357_10005878_pt1 | contig 14803 bp, 7 predicted proteins | sample TergutEmb28metaG_FD_89873 | JGI IMG/M metagenome (GOLD analysis project Ga0123357, IMG submission 89873) | Embiratermes neotenicus P4 segment gut microbial communities from Petit-Saut dam, French Guiana - Emb289 P4 | ecosystem: Host-associated > Arthropoda: Insects > Digestive system > Gut ...
ATGTGTGTGTGTATGTATGTGTGTATGTGTGTGTATGTGTGTGTGTATGTGTGTGTATGTGTGTGTGTGTGTGTGTGCAGCTGTACTTATCCAGCAGGCAATGCGCATGCACCATATTGTCATCTGTAGCCTGCCCCGATCTGCAGTAATTTTTCACATTATCTTATAAACGGCACTATTTTCGGAAAAGTTATTGAACTAAGAACGTGTGTTATGATTTCCTCTACAACTTTTGTCTGCAACATTTCTCATTCTAAGAAGAACTGAGCGAGATATGATCAAAAATGTCTAGTGGATTTGATGTAAAGTACCAGCTATTCTTGTCCGTTTGTAATGATACTTGAATTTTCTCGACAGTTTTTCGAAAAATACTCAAATACCAAGTTTCATGAAAGTCCGTCCGGTGGAAGCCGAGTTGTTCAATGCGGACGGACGGACGGGTGGACAGACAGACATGACCAAGCTAATAGTCCCTTTTCGTAATTTTGCGAATACGCCTAAAATACACGCATGTAACTTGTAATGTAACCTCGTCGGAGTTTACGCTGTGTTGTGCTTGAGGAACAACACATTGATGCGAAATTGTGTAGGGGAATTGTGTCTTAAGGCGGCCGCTCGGCTCACAGCGAACTTTGATGATAACATTAATAAGATTTTACGAGAATATGTCGAGGACGGATGAAATTGTCCAGTGGCGGGTTTTATATTTGCTGTGACGAAACTTTGCGTTATGCTCCCTGGTGGATCTGAGGGGCATACTGTTCTGTATGGTTCTGCCAATGGTGTATGACATCTGAAATCATAGACGTTTGTGACTATTTCCCTTGTATGTATTGAAATATAATACACTACTTTAAATGATTCATGACTATTGCACTTACGATTCATTATGAGAATTAAAGCAACAAGTGTATCTACATGTATGTACGCTACGCAGTTTATAATACAGTAAATTTACATATTTATAGTTGCACTGGTTTTTTTCTGATAATAATACACCACGTTTCCACGTCTTCAGGCTCGCTTCTTCCAAAGCAACTGTTACTCCCTAATAATTATTTACACTGTAATTAAACCCTCATTAAGGTCGAATTAGTAAATACCACGTATTCCAAAAACAGTTTAGGAAATGTGGTCATACAAGTATGACTAGACACTAAATGCACATAATTCGTGAGTGTAGGAGGTGGATGGAACTGGCTTAGGATTAGTTCCATTGGTGGTCTATGGTAATAGCTGTTGTGCTCCTTGGAGTTCCGCTGCTGGATGTTGGCTATAGACACGCAGTAAAAGCCAGACGGTGAAGCTCAGTGCTGCGTAGGTGATCGTCTGTGTGGGCGGGTTACGTTCGAAATTAGGAACCTTCCTAGTAATAACAAAATGTGTATGGTGTGTGTCACGGCTGTTCACCTCTGGTGCCACACGTGATCAACATCTGCAGTACTTCCGGTACGGAGAACCATCTTCTGGCACTGCCTTCCATTTAGCTGTAACACCGAGCACAAAATAACCTGTCATTGTATTGGAACGTAACACGAAGCTCTGTGGGTTTATGTAGAGGGTGTAGGAAGAATTGTTAATCCTGTTTAGAAATTGGCTTGTCAGTTGTTCAGAATCACGTTTCTTGCCGCGTTTGCAAAGAAAACTTGCAGAATCGCGGTAGTTAGCTTCGTTGTGTGTGTGTGTGTGTGTGTGTGTGTGTCTGGAGTCCGGCCGTCTCTTCTGCATATAAAATAACTCGAGAACAACCTAAGGTACTTTCATAAGTTGCGGTTTCGGAAAAGCGTATTAAAATTAGTTAACGCGTTCCAGTCTTGTTTAAGATCGGACAGCAGTAACGGACACTTTACGTGGGTATCGAGCTTAAATTACTAACTGAATAAAAAGTAAAGTAAAGTGAAAGCTAAGTAAAGTGAGGTAAAGTAGTTCTCCACACTATGACGGCCTATAGTGGAAGCGGAGCAATTTTAACCTCCGCACAGTACGGACGTTGAGTGGTCAAACGTACACCGCGGCCATTTTACCTTCACGGTAGGTGCCCCTATATCCATTGAATATGAGGCTGGGTGAGCCTCAGCGCGGTCTGTACTTTTGGGAGATGAGATAAGTCTCCTGCATCTTCTGGGAATCGAGGCACGGATCCTCCAGCCTGTAGTATAGTCACTATACTGACTACGCTATTCCGGTTCTTGCTTCTAAATGTATATCGGAGTGAAAATTCTGTTGAACAAATGTTGTAGTAGAAATTGGAATACGTATTGTATTCAATTCATTGTGTCTTACGGTGTGCAGTTTTCCAGAAAACTGAACCAGATAGGAAGAGCAAAAGTGAACCACTACGTATTTCGTGCAGTTGTAATTCTTTAATGACGTGGCATATGTTTCATTAAAATAAAATGGAGAGCTCTGTTTTCATGTGAAGATACGGAAAGCTTTTAATCTCATTCGAAATATTTCGTTTTTCAAGTAAGTATATGGGGTAAACTTTGTGTGCTTTATTTGGAATAGCTGGGTCCATGTTTCTATGAAATCAGTATACATGGAATTGCCAGTATCATTCAGAAATAGTACTTTGTCCCAATGCATATAATTCGTACACACTGTACCTGACTGGCATTTAACATTACGTGTTTTCATATGAGTTGAATTATTCAGAAATGTTTTCCAGGCTCAGCCTTTCTTTATTTTCAAGTAAAGGAGAAACAGCAGTACTTTTACGTCGTACGTAGACAGCACCCGATCACATAATTCATTACACGTTCGTATAATGTAACTTTTAAGTTAATATTTTATGTGGCTTCAAATATTTTACCTGAGTTTATGTACTGTTGTTTGTATTATCTAGGGAAGCCTTTCCAACCGCATGCCATACCCTAAATGTTGGATTGTGAATGCAGAGGAAAAAGACAGGAAAATTTTTGGTTTGTTTTAAGTGGCCAGAATTTGGCCCGTTAAAATGAGACCGACGATATTATCCGAGTTGAGAACTGAACTGGTACCTACAGAATGCATTACGTCTCTTGCTGTGCTACGACATCTTCCTGGACCGGAACGTATACCACGCTAAGGAGAATGTCGCCTTCTGTTTCTGTGTAACCAAACTGCTCGCAATGACACGCAAACTGCTGGAGACTTCATTGCACGAATAACACAGCACACTGGTTATGCAGCTTTTTGTGAAAGTTTGGCTCCAGTCTTTTTTAGCCTTCGGCTGTAGATGGAGGCGAGTCGTTAGCGTTGCGCCCCATACATTCTGGGAAACTCAAATTTTCTTGACATCTAGCCCACAGCCTCTAAACTTCGGAATCCGATTGCCCATTGCTACAACGCCACATCGCAGAAGAAAGGAGACCTCAGCAATACCCCTGCCAAAAGCTCAAAACTCGCGAGAGACGTGCTTCCTAATTATCGCAGGATGTCCCCCCGGCTTGCGGTGTTAAGTTTTGTTCTTCGGGGGAATTTTTTTCTAAAGCAATTCTTTTAGCCCACTCACTTGCCTTCCGCCCTTTTCCAGTCGTATTCCATTTCTTTCGTCTCCGTACTTTACGTTAAGCAGTTTAGGTTCATATCCAGGGGAACAACAATTTTATATATATAGCTACAGTTTTTGCGCGAGGTCTATGTGATACGCGAACCCAAACAAAGCATCAAATTGCAACACTGTATGAAGTTTAATAATAATATTTATTTACTGCAATTGGGTTGTCACCCGGTGGCAGTGGGTATTTTACATGTAAACAAAACATGAAATTGGTTACTACGAAATTTAAGTCGGGAGGGCTACATGAGAAGCATGTAGTGGCAACTTGGAATCTTGGGAACCATCTCAGCATTTGCTTTTGGGCACAGGGAAACCAAAAAAAAACCTGTGTTGAGATGGCGAAAACCTGTGTCGAGATGGCAAAAACCTGTGTCGAGATGGCATATATATATATATATATATATATATATATATATATGTGTGTGTGTGTGTGTGTGTGTGTGTACTTGAACTGCAGTTGAATTGTATTTGCAGCAGCCGAAAAAAGTGGTTGCCACCGTCCTTCGCAGTCCAGTGCGAAGATTTCTATCGGCTATAACAACAAAAGAGCAAAGGGTTGTCATCGCCGAACCCATATTGTTCCCGCTGTTACAATGAGTCTGCTGCATGTCGATCATTTAACGTCATCGCCATCTGGCTTGCACGACAGGTCCAGTTGCTGTGCGTAGCGATATCTGTCGGGAACCTAGTGCACTATCGTGACGTATGTCAGGCAACGGTGATCCGCATGCCGACTGACTGACCCGTTGCACAAAGCCGATGGTTTGACCTTTTAAAACTTAATAACTGCTGCGTGTACCACCTACTTATGCGTTTAATAACTCTGTATGTGTTTAGTACGATTCTTACAATAAGCAACATTAACCCAGTAATCTTTGTAATAGAGACTGTGTTCTCTTTGAAGTCGGAATTGAATTTTGTGCATCAGAGAGCAAATCGTCATTGCATACGCCTTTCAGTGACATGCCAGTTCACATCCGTACACAAGTTTTGACATTATTTCGTATTTGTTTATTTAACGATGCTGAAGAGATGTGAGAAGAGACGATTCCGGCTCATTCCCACAATTCGGCTGAATATCTCATTTGTTATAGAAAAGTTACCTTTACGAAAAGTAAAGCAGACACTTGTAGAATACAAGGGAATCCCATTAGAAATATGTACGTTTTCAGTTTCTGTTCTAACCATTTCCATCTTACGCACGAGATTCCTCGCTTAGAATGTTGACTCTTCCTGTATGGTAGGTACACTTGATGTTTGAAGAGATGAGTGGCAGAAACGTGTCCCACCATGTCTCCGTCGATAAAGCTAGACATTGCTGCCTGTTCAGCTGTACGAATTATGCGATACCATGTGAATATACTGTGTAAGTTAAATTGGAGGTGTTACGCTTCTCAAAGGACATTTGTTTTATGAAGTTCTAAGGACAGGCTGATAACTGTGGACTGAAAGTGCCTGAGTAGGCAGTGGTCATGTTTTTTTTTTTTAACTGCTGTGTAGTTGCGTTTTTGAACTGAGGAAAAGCACGACAAATTTTGCTGAGTGTACAGATCCCACAGTTGGTATTGCAACCGTGTGTATTTCGAATACAGCTTGTTCACATCAAAGCGTGTGTAGTTGTTAAGGCGTCGTTAAATAAATTGACCCCTTTAAGCAATATTTATGGTAAACAGCTTGTAGAAATTCAGTTCCTATGTCATAGAAAACGTACTATTTCTCCATTACAAAGACTAACGCACTAATTCTGTTTAAGGCAATAATCGCTGTTTATTAACACGCAATATATAACACAGTGGGCCGAAAATGCAAAGTTCTAAACCTTAAACCAGATGGTATTTATAGTGCCTTCCCGGTGTTAGGAGTTGCAGTTATAATAAATGTCAAATGTCAGAATACAGTAACGGCTGTCCATTGAAGGGCTGAACATTCAGTGAGAACAAAGGAAGGTCTCGAAGCAATGTCCACAGACGTTGCCGGCTGCAGCAATTGACGTGGACAACAGAGAAATCTGCCTACAGCCCAGCGTTTGGTTCCGTGTCACGAGGCTTGGGGTTGGGTCACTTTCACAGCAAATATGTTGGCAGTACTGGAGTCAAGGGTTCTTCTCTACTTTTCGCATCAACAAACAACTCGGAAGAAAATTAAAGGCACTTTTCTGTCTTCATGTACTATAATTCTGATCTTGGTTGTGAGTGGCATTTGATAAAGACCTGTATTTTATTCCGTATGTGGCATGAACTTGATTTTTGAGTGCAGGATAATGAGAGTGCTTGGGAAATTTTCTGTTTCATAGATCTCATGAATCGTACCGTTGAGCCGTAGTCATTCCACGTCCGCGGACAGGCGGTTGCAGCTTTTCTGAAGTCTGCGGACAACTGATAATTTTAGATAGGGTAAAAATTGATCTTGGGGTATCAGTCAGGGTCTTTGGATTCAGGTTCGATTCGAAGCTGTAACTGGGGAACTGGAGTCATGAGCAGTTTCGTGGTTAATGTGGAGCTATTGGAATCTGGGGCGACGTTACGGTACAAAACGTTCAGGATTTTCTTGATCATGGCCACACGCTGTTCAGAAGGGCCATCATGTACACAAAAATACACAGAAGACATTTATTATGAAACCAGTGCCCTGTCAGTTTTCAATTGACACATCCCGGCGTGCCGTGCTAATGCTTAATAAGTGAACGTTAAAGACTACGTGTACATTCGACCCAACAGTTTTTAATTAAGTTATATATAGTTTTGGCTACATGTTCCGGCTATTTAATAAGCCTTCTTCAGGTTAATACGACTGTATTTAGGAACAGTTTTGTATGAACATGAGGGACGGAGGTAGCACAGTGGTTAGGGTGCTGTGCTACAAATCGGAAGGTCGCTGGTTCGATCCCAGCCGGTGTCAGTGGATTTTTCATTGACATAAAATCCTTCCGCTCGCACGGGCCTGGGGTCGACTCAGCCTGTAACAGAAATGAGTACCAGGAGTATTTCCTGGGGGTAAAGGCGGCCGGTGCGTAACGCTGACAACCTACCACCATCCTGTGCCGTTGTCACGAAATCTGGGAACCTTAACTTCCTGGAACCCTCTGGGCCTGTCCAGGCCTGTAATGGGACTGATTTACCTTTTTATATGAGCATGCCGATCCCGGTGGCCGTGCGGTCTAAGGCCGAGGACTGCGAATGCTCGATTCGTAGAATCGCGAGTTTTGATTCTCGCTGAGTGCATGGATGTTCGTCCCTTGTGTTTATTGTGTGTTGGGTAGGTAGCGACCACTGCGGCGGCTCTATCATAGGAGTCGTACCTCAAAAATGAGGTGGTCTCCGCCCGAGTTTGACTGTTGTACTATATAAAAATAATATGAACACCACCAAGCATTTTTAGTCCTGGTATTCCGTGTTTATCATAGTGATCTAAAATAATCCAAAGAAATTTCATTAGGCATATCATAAATTAACATTTAATTCTGTGCTAATAAGATTTTGTAATATTTTAATAATAATAAATAGTAACAACAGAATAGCTGCAACACTGTATTCCCTAGGGACATAGTTTGTCTCAGGAATATAAGTGAAAATACCCAGCATAAAGGAGATGATGTTGTTGTTGTTGATGATGATGATGATGATGATAATAATAATAATAATAATATGTACACCAAAATACACAGTCAAGTAATACTTCATCCGTTTTAATAGGAACACATAACTAACTAACCAGCTAACGAACGAACTAACTAACTAGCTAACTGACTGCATGGAGCAGAGTCCTTCTTGAGAAGCTAACAGGTTCTCAGCTAATCAAGAAATTTCCCGCATTTTATGGAACCCGAAAGTCCATTACCGCATTCACAAGAGCCCGTCACCCGCCCTTGTTCTGAGTAAGATTGATCCAACAGGGACACATACATTATTGAATACTACAAGAAGTTATGACCATACAGTTTGATTTTAATTTGTAATAAACACAGACAGGTCTCTTCATGTTGGAATGTTTTAAATCCTACAGTACACAATGCATTGTGTGGCAAACACGGTGCCCCAGGTTTAATGGTGTTCCTAATTACACTCACAGCAGCTTGAGGGTGCATGCCTTACGAGCTGAAGCAAGTAACTGAAAGTGTAAATATCTTAATTAATAAATATTTTCCACTGAAATTTTAAATATTTATTTATTAAGCAGTACACCGTTATTTAATAACGGAAACAAGAATTTTCGCTTCTTACACCAACATAACTTCCATATTATTCCCATGGAATAAATGTTCGTCCAAGCCATTGGGCTCTGCTAAGCAATTTTTACGGCAAGATACGTACTTCCGTGCAGTAAAACTGGAAGTGCCAGAGCGGGTCACAAACATCTGGCACAAGCATTTCCTATAGTCCGGGCTGAAATTCGGCCGGGGCGTGACGTAGACCACCCGCCCCTATCTAGCGCCGAGGTTAAAGAAAGAGTATAGCTATATCTCTACTCTCCCTCCGGGCCTTCGTGGCCTGTTCTAGGGCGAACTTTACCTTTTTACCGGGCTCCACTCTGCGACCTCAGAAGCTGGGGAATGTAGGTGAAATGTGAGTTAGATAAGTCTGGCTGGCATTTCTTACGGGGCCTCAAACGGGCTGCTTAACTGTAACTCAGCCTGTTCTCTTCAGTACCCAAGCGACAAGCACCACGAATTTTCACAGGTCCCAAACCCAGTGTTATACTTTTATTTCTACAAATTATATAGATTAGTTCAAATTGAACACTGTGGTTGGCTTTACTTGGGTAGGAAAAGGCGCCGTATCCTCGTTTACGGACAGTTCCACCGATCTTACGCTCCTCAGAGCAACACTTGCCAACAGGTGTTCTGACCAATTACACCGCAGTGCCACTTAGCTTTATAAGGTGAAACACTAACGGTAGTTCCAGGTGGATTTCTACAGCCACCTTGACGATGGAAGTAACAGGCTGCTCAGAAACGTCGGTGACAACCAACAATCCTACATGGTGTCAAAATCCAGAAGACCGTCTTTTGATCAGTACTCGCCATAAAATCCCGAAATATATAAAAAATGTAAAATTTTAGCCTTCGCGACTGATACAAAGGTAGAGACTTTTCATATGCTTATGAAATAACATGTAGAGAGGCACTAAGGCTTTGAGCTTCTCGGTATCGTGTCCACTGACGGGCCTTCTACTTAGTAAGTCTTGTACCGCCCAGTGCCAGAGGAGAAATAAGACTGTTTCTTGTGCTGCAGATGAGTTCGGCCGCGTGATGGAAGTGACCCGGGACTTCGTGACCGTGGTGGCGGTGGAAGGAGCGAGTGTGGAGGATTTCGTGACGGTGCTGAGTGTGGGGTGCGAAGCTCCCGATGGGGCGGAGGACGTACTGGTTTACCGACTGCCGGGCGAACGTCTGGGTTTTGGACTTAAGTTTGAAGGTGGCACGAGCACCAGCGAGAAGGTACGGCGTCTCTTCATCCAGTCTTGCGCACCGGATAGTCCCGCGTCACGGGCGCGCTGCTCTTGGGGTTCATTGCAGGAGGGTGACGAGGTGTTGGAGATCGACTCTGTTCCCGTGTCGGCCATGACGCGCCTGGATTGTGTACGCAGTCTCAAGGACTCACATGTGGTGTTAAAGTTGCTGGTGCGCCATCCTGCGCCGCCTCCTGTCCCGCCTCGCCGTAAGACACAGAGCGCCGGGGTGCTGGGCCCCCCTACCGCATTTGCTGACGTACCCCCCGAACCTGAGGTATACCTGGATCTTTTGGCACAGGAGGAACTGAACTGCTTGACCGACACAGGTAGCGATGATACGGGCAGCAGCATCTCCACGGTGCTCGGACCCTTCGACCAACTGGAGGAGGAGACGCTACAGCCGCCCGTCAATTTTCAAGACGCGCCGCTTACTTACGGCGATGAGACGCTGCAGCCACCTAAACCCGCTCCGCGCAAGGACATACAGGGCAGATTCAGGTCTGGCAAGAAGAGGCCTCCACCTCCACCACCACCCAGACACGACCGCCCTCAGTGCCCTTTGAATGTGCAGACCATAGCTGTATTAGAGACGGATAGAGTAAACCTTCCCCGTCTCGTGGACGTCGTTCCAAAATCCTTTTTGGAAACAGAAGAGGTGCAGAACACGTTTGCAGAGGAAGTTGGGCCTATGGTAACAGACTGGGAGGAACAAAGGCTTGCAGTGACAGAAAACGGACCTATAGAGGTAGATGAGAAAGAGAAAGTTTCTGGAGAAATGCAAAGCAGGACGATGATAAGGGGTGAGGAAGGAAACGTATCTCAATTTAAAGAGGGTAGACCAGCGTTGACAGGGAACGAGTTAGGCATTCCTAAAGCTACAGGCGAGAAAGACGGTAGTCATATGGAAACAGAAAAGAAACCTGTAGATAGAGACATTTTACCAATAAGTTCAGAGAAAGAAGACAGAAAACCTGTTGAGAGACGTGGACAGATATTGGTAGACATTCCGGAAATGGGATTCGTAGGAAACGAAAATGAAGAGTACCAGTCTGCGGGGAAGCAAGACCAGAAATCTCTCTGTACAGTGTTAGACACGGTAGACAGGCCTGTAAGTACTGAGAGTGAAGAGAGAAAGCTCATGGTAAGGCCTGCCAGAACGGAGAATGAAGAACGCGGGACTGCAACGTTAGACGCTCAGGACAACAAGCCGTTATGTGTTGATGGGAAGCATAACAGACATGTAGAGATGGATGAATGCAGTAGTGAAAACGTGCCTGTAAGAACAGTCAGTGGAGGTAACAGCCCTGTAGTAATTGGGAATATGAAAAACATTTTTGTGGTAATGGGTAATAAAGGAAATAAGTCCGCAGGAACAGATGGGCAAGAATGCAGATTTACAGAAACAAGTACGAATGAAAACAATCCTTTGATCTCTGATAGTAACGGCAATATTCCAATGGTGAATGGAAGTAAGGAAATCAGGCATGAAGTGACACATTCCGAAGAGAAATGGACAACTGGAGTAAAAAATGATGGAAAGCTACTTCAGGTGGCAGACATTGGAGAGTACGTGTTTGATGCTACAGGCATCAATACACGTTTAGAACTAACAGTTAGTCCCATGTACATAGAGGAAAACAGGCCTGTGATAAAAGGAATAAAGGAAAAGAGGCCAGTGGACACACGAATAAAGGAAAACTGTTCGCCCGAAACAGGAATAAAGGAAACTAGGGCTGTGGAAACAGGCATACTGGAACACTGGACAATAGAAAGAGGAATTCAAGAAAAAAAATGCGGAGACAGAGTAATAAAAAAAAACCGGCCTGTTGAAATGAGAATAAAGGAAATGGGTCCTGCGGAAACGGGAATGAAGGAAAAGGAATTTGTTGAAATGGGAATAAAGGAAAACTTGCCTGTGGATAAGGGAATAAAGGAAAATGGGCCTGTGGGAACGAGAATACAGGAAAAAAGGCCAGAAGAAAATGAAAGAAAGGTCAGCTGGAAAATGGAAAAGACAGTAAAGGAAAAGGGGCCTATTGAAGAGGAGGGAAAGGAAAACTGGCCTCTGGAAGTGGGAATAAATGAAAAGGGGCCTTTGGAAAGAGAAATGAAGAACAGGGGGCTTGTGGAAACAAGAATAAAAGAGAAGGGGTATGTGGAAAAAAAAGTAAAGGAAAATCGACCTGTAGAAACAAGAATGAAGGAAAACTGGCTTCTGGAAAATGAAAATGGGTTTGTGGAAACAGGAATAGAGGAGAAGGGGCTCCTGGAATCTGAAATAAAGGAAGAAGAGCCTGTGGATAGAAGAGTTAATGAAAAGTCACATTTGGAAACAGGCATAAAATGTAAGATGCCTCTGGAAATAGATATTGAGAAAAACAGACATTTGGGAACATGTGTAAAGGCTAGCAGACCTATAGATGCTGGAAATGAGAACTGTATTCCTGTAGGGAGAAAAAGTATGGAGAATAATCCAGTATTAACAAAAAATACAGATAAAGGACCTTGTGTTTCAGACAGCAAAGAAAATGGTTCTGGGATAGTAAAAAATACAGTGACTAAAAGTGTTGAAAATAGTCCTATGGTAAAAGAAAATACAAAACACAATCCTGTGGAGACTAACAGGAAAGTAAATGAGGTTCTTGTGTCAAGAAATACAGAAGACGGTCCTCTGGTGAGCCAGAGTGCAGAAAATAATGCCACAGTGCTTAAGAATATGGATTCAGACAGTCTCGGAGAGCATCAAAGTGATGAAACCAGTCTTGTAGGGCTTGACAACTGTGCAGGAACATGCACTGCAGGTAGTTTCCCTGTGCTGAGGGAAAATAAGAAAAACAGTCCTGTGGTGTCCAAAGGTATGGAAACTATTTCTCCTGTGAATATGAGCTTAGACAGCAGTCCACCAGGGACAACAGGTAAAGAACACAATATTGAGGAGATTAGAAGGAAGGAAAACAGTTCTATGGTGAGTGAGAATCAATTTAACAAGCCTGTAAAGACTACTGTTGTAGAAACAAACAGGAAGGAATGCATTACACACGGCCAAGAGAGCAGCCGTTCAGGCTGCAATAGTGTCATGACCACATCTGAAGAGAATAATGAGCACTTGAACAAGACAGAAGGCAAGTCTGAGGAAACAGAACATCATGCAGAAACAGACAGTCCATCTGAAGGGCCCAACCAGGAGGTGGGAAGTAGCTCAAAGCTGTCTTTGGAGACAACATGTCTTGAAATACCAAAAGGTGCATTTGTGGTAGCTGTACCGGAGAGACAAGATCTGCATTCTGACTCAGATGAAGAGGACTTCCTGCTGGATCTACCAGAAATGGAACTTTTGGAGCAGGGCGGGGCAGTGTTTCAGCCTGCCACTGGGGCATTACTGACTGCTTCAGATGCTACCTTTTTCCCATTCAGGTGCTGGGGACCAACAAGCCATCTGGCTACCATAGGAGAAGATGAAGAGGAGGATGTCAGCAATCAGGGGTGAGTTGGTGGGGACTTCGGGCTTTGGATGTTGTGTGAACTACTGACTGTGCATAGCATGGCATAAGAGGGTAATCATGTGAGTTTTTTAAGTTCTCATGGCAGTGAGTATGATGATAATTGTTTTGTAGAATGTCAGGCCATGTATTTTGACAGTGTCTGCTTAACCAGTTTTCAGTATAATTATGAGTTGTAAATTTGTGTGGTTGTGCAACATAGTGGGCATGGTGTAGTTACAGAAAATTGGACTTGTGCGATTTTAAGGTTGTCAATGGTAACTCTGACACTAACATGTTCTGGGATATGACACCATGCCTCCATCCTCAGGATAGGTGAATAATCTATCCACCCTCACACTGGAGGTAGCGGGTTCCTCTGATGTGTGATTGCATCCAAGTTTATGATTGTCTTCATACATACATTCATTCTTGGATTTCCTTTGAATAATGTCTACCTAATTCATTTCAAACAAGAGCATACAATGGACTACAAAGAGTGCACATTTTTCACTTCTCTGGATTTTTCAAAGCTCATTGCCCTTCACATTATTTACTGTAAATAAGAATCTCTTTATATCAAACTGCTGTAGCCATCAGTAATTTTCACCTTATTTTATTAACTATTCTTCATAAGGCAGAATTCTGCACACAGAAGTGAAATATATACTGTGTATTGTGTGAGCCACAGTTTTATTAACTTATCAGCGCTGTCAGTAGCTAAGACTATATTATGTCAAATGGTAGGATGACTGCAAAGTAATGAATTGGAAAGGATGTGACAGTGTGCTGTAGTGGTCTAATTAGAGGCCTTATTTGCCTCGCAGGACTGAGGAAACCCACGAAATATTTCAGTCTGGATATGCGAGATATGAGACAGTGACTATGACGATGACCGTCTTCTAGAATATGATGCCGTGTTTTCTGGTAGAGGTTTACGGACGTTTCGGAGGAACGTGGTGATGCCATTTCAGGGTAGATGTCTGAGGGAGTACGCATTTCCGAAACCTCTGCTAATTTCTACCAGACTTTGTGGTGTCACATCCAGGAAAATGGTACTTTTCCTATGTTAGCACACTAGGTTTACCGGCGGAAGTTTGAATATGGCATCTCCCGAATACAAGTCAGAAATTTTATCCTCGAGCTCACTCGTTTACAAGACTGACAGTAGTGTAGACGTGAGCACAGGTTAACCCAAGTGTGTGATATATCTTGTCATGTTACAGGGTGCCAAGCATGTCAGTTATGTCAGACGTGGAACAGGAAAGTGAACAGAAGGAAGAAGACAGTAAAGCGGACAGTAACCCACTTCTTTCAGCAGAGAGCCGTCTTGACAACCTGCTACTGAATTCCGAGGAATCAAAGCCAGGACCGGAGGGTGATGAGGACACGCAAGTGACCGAAAGTAAAGGTAGGGTCGAGATGGGCACAGGTGCCGCGGGTTCTGTCGTCGAGGAACGACAAGAGTTATACACTGTTAGCCTTTGAATATAATGGTCAAAACGCTTAAGGTGGGGTTGTTTTACAACTGGACAAGGCATCATTACCATCCTTCCCGATACCGTACATGGCAGCCTAGTGAATAACACATCTATTTCGTGTTCTAAAGGTACACGGTGTCGAATCTTGACAGGGATACTCTGTAATGTATCCGCTGTTACGATCATCTTCCATCTAATTTGACGCAACAGATTTGTTTGCTAGAAGGGCATCGTTAAATATTCCAAGAATGATTCATTGACTGTATAACGTACGCATTGGCCAGTCAGTAAACAAAGACACACAGTTCTTTCCGTTGCCTGCAGTAGGTTGCGAGAGGTCAGGTCATGGTAACCGGAACTCTGCGCTTGTGGTCGTGACGAACGACAGCTGTTGCGTAGATTTGGGGTCGGCGTCGCCATCTGTTGGCGGAGTACTCAAATTACGTGAATCGGGAATATGATCTGTTCTTCAGTTTCTTTCCGCCGTGGCGGGCACAAACTGCTCTGGTGAATTTTCGTTTATTCTACCAACAGATGCACCACAAACAATACATATGAAGTGGTCAAGGCACTACTCCGACATGTTTCGGTAAAATTATATCATTCGTAAAATTATAATTATACCAGTGATATTTTGATGTATGTACAGTCATTTTGTACAGTTTATTATCCAGACCAGTGATGGGCAAACTACGGTCCGCGGGCCAGATACGGCCCCCTGAAATGTGCTATCCGGCCCGCGCGACATTATTCCTAATCTGACGAATAAAAAAGAATACATCCCAGTTCGAACCAAATTATGACAAACTTTTAGAAATGCAGTCACAGTTTCATTCATCACATTCTCCTTC
>Ga0123357_10005881_pt1 | contig 14801 bp, 11 predicted proteins | sample TergutEmb28metaG_FD_89873 | JGI IMG/M metagenome (GOLD analysis project Ga0123357, IMG submission 89873) | Embiratermes neotenicus P4 segment gut microbial communities from Petit-Saut dam, French Guiana - Emb289 P4 | ecosystem: Host-associated > Arthropoda: Insects > Digestive system > Gut ...
CCGGACATTTCTATTGAGGCACACGCCAACCACTACCCGGACATTTGACATTGAGGCAAGACGGACGGACGAACGAGCGGACGTCTATATTGGGCGTGACCTAACTGTGGCAAAACGTTCCTTGAGTCGAAGGAAACGCCTCTCAAAGACTTCATATGACGCTGCCGAAACCACGATCGTCAAAACAAGTGCGGCAATCCAGCAGATCGGCGCAAAGAGATGACTTGTCGCTCCAACCCAGTTCCCCACATGAGCAGATATGTGTGCTTGCACCATCGATATCACCAACAGATGAAATACATACAGTCCATAAGAGATTTTTCCGAGATACCGCACTGGGCGGTTCCCGAGGATGACACGAGCCACTTTGGCTCGATTGCTCAAGACCGCTGCCAACAATGTGGTGAAACCGATAGCGTAAAGAGTGTATCGAATAACATCTGCATAACCGCCTGTACCAACGTATGGTAGGAAAAAAGTCCATCCAAGTGCAACTACAGTGATTGCGTACTTTGCCCAGTTTGGGACATGCGACAGAATGTGGTCGAATACGCCAAGTCCGAGCATCGTCCCCAACACAAACGCATCCCCCGATATCGGGAGAACATAGGTGAACGGATGCGGCATTCCCAGGATGACGGCGACTGCTCGGTTGATCATTAACACGCCCACCACGGCAACGCCACCCAATAGAAGAACTCGCTTGCTCACTTTGAGCAAAATCGGAATCATAAAAGGAAGCAATAGATAGTATTGTTCTTCTAGTGAGATAGTCCACAAATGGGCTACGTCCGGAAAAGCACTGTCATATCCGACAATTGCCGTCCAAAGGTTCTCAGTGAATGTTGCCAGGCTGATAATCCGAGTCAGATCAATCCCCCCGCCAATCCAAACACGTCGCATGACCATGGCAGCGACAAAGCCGAAATACAGCGGCCAAATGCGCAGCACACGTCTCAGAAAATAGTTGCGCACAGCTACGCTTCCTGCACTGGATCGTTCGGCCTCTATCACCAGTAGCTTTGTCAACAGAAACGAGCTGATTACGAAGAAAAGCTCCACTCCGATGTACCCATTTTTGTGCAATGCCGAAAACCAGCCTGTGAAACCTATGTCGATGTGGCTACTGAATACAAGGAGGAAGGCAATAAAGCGCAGCCCATCGATGTTGCGATAATAGATGCCGCGCTGATCTTGCGCAGTGATCTGAGTGATGGCGGTTCTTTGGCCTATCATCCGTGTTTTCACCCCCGTGCGGCGAGGTAGTTCTCGTAGTCTCGTATGTAGTCGTCGTTATTGTAGGGTTGGGATGCGAAGACAGCGAGGACGGCATTCGCGGTGTATTGGTATTGCGCGCCCCAGAGCATTGCTGGCATGTAGAGACCTTGGCTGGGACTGTCGAGCCTGATGATGGCGCGTTGGTTTCCGTCGTCGACCAGGCATGTGACTTGTCCATGCAAGCACACGAGCACCTGTTCGCATGTTCTGTGCGCATGTTCTCCCCTCACACGGGCGGTTGGCACATCGTAGACGACGAAGAACCTGGCTGGGGTGAATGGTAGGTCTTTTGTGAGCTCGATGGCTGCGAGGGACCCACGCAGGTCCTCAGCGATTGTGACTGGAACGAGTCTTGCTCCGCCGGGCAGAGTGACATCTCGGGCGTTAGGCGACGCCGCAGCCACCGGTGTGGTTTGGGGTTGGGCGTTGGCATAGCCAGTGATGACTGCTGGATTGCCGATGGCGATAGCGTTGGCTGGCACATCTTTGGTCACTACCGCACCTGCACCAATCATTGCGTTGCGTCCGATATGGATTCCGGGGAGGATGACGGCTCCGGCACCGATTGAGGCACCGTCATCGATTGTGGTTGTCGCGAACCGGGTTGGGTAGTGTTTCGAGCGGGGGAATTTGTCGTTGGCAAAGGTTGCGTTGGGGCCGATGAACACGTCATTGCCGACGCGTAGGCCGTCCCATAGTTGCACGCCACATTTGACTGTCACTCGGTCGCCAATGATGACGTCGTTCTCGATGAACACATGGTCACATATGTTACACTCTTGCCCGATCTGGGCGCCTGGCAGGACGTGGGCAAATGCCCAGACCCTGGTGCCATCCCCTACGTTGCTCGTTTCGCAGATCCCTTGCGGGTGTGTGAAGAAACTCATGACGCCTCCTTAAGTATGGGTTGTGTGGCTGCCCGACCGGGCTGTTGGGCGGCGATCTGCCTGGTGATTTGTCGTCCGCCTGGGAACGTTAACGGTGCAGTGATGATTGTCGGCATCGAAAAACTGCCGTGATGCTGCGATAGCCACAGGGCGTTGTTTACTGTTCTCGTAGGCTCGCCACACATACGAACCAATCACGCTCAAAGCGAACAACACCATGAACATGGAAAACAGGATCACCAACATCAAAGGGGTATAGCCGAGAGAAGTGACCCGCCCAGTCAGCCGAGACACCAACACCAAAACCGCTACCGCAACAGTTACAAGTAGCCCGATCCCGCCAGTCACCCCAAGAACCGTGATCGGAATAGCAGTGAACGAGAACACACTATCCATCAAATAGCCAACTCGCTTCCGCAGGCTCCACCCCGACTTACGCCCGTCATTCCTCGCGGCGCGCGCATACGGGACCTCCAAACGACGGAAACCCACCCAATACAGCAATCCGACCAGCGACGAATGAGACTCGTTCAACTCCAACAGTTGCTTCGCAACCTCCGCGGTACAACCGAAAACATCAACACCACCCGGCGGAATTTCACGGTTCACGACGCGACGATACGATCCCCAAAACATTCTCGACATCAACGAAGACACCGCTGGATCGTCACGAGACTCACGCCTACCCACAACAACATCAACCTGGCCGAACAGCAATGCGGAAAAGAACTGTTCCATCAACTCGGGTGGTTCCTGCAAATCAGCGGCCATAACCCCAATGAACTCGCCCCGTACCGCCGATAACCCAGTCCTGATAGCCGGAAACGACCCCCAATTCCTCGAATGAACCACAATCTGGCCGGCGACAGACGCGTAAGGAAGCAGACGCTCAAGAACCCCCAAAGAACCATCCGGAGACCCATCAACCACGAACACCACCTCAAGGGCACCGGGCAAACGCTCAGCGATCTTCTCCAACCCAGAAATCACTGCCGGCAAGGTCTGCTCGTTCCCGTACACCGGTACAACCACCGAAAACCGAGGCGCCACACTCATAGGTGGAACTCCGCCAACGCGCCACAAACCCGGTCGATTTCATCCTCATGTAACTCGGGGAACAACGGCACCGACAAAACACGATCCGCAAGCCTCTCCGTGACCGGAAGACTCACCGAACCATACTCCAACACAAAAGCCGACTGCTTATGATCAGGAACCGGGTAATGAATATCCGACCCAATGCCACGCCTGGCCAGATGGGCCACCAGGCTGTCCCGATCCTCACACACCACAACACCAAGATGCCCAACATGACCTACACCGTCCACCGGCAACACACGAACATCCGGTGAAGCAGCCGCCGCATACCTGGCAAGAATCTCACGACGCCGCTCATTCCAGCCATCCACCAACGGCAAACGAACCCTCAACACAGCCGCCTGAATCTCATCCAGACGCGAGTTACGCCCACCATCGACACCAATCCGATACTTCCCATCCCAACCATACTGCCGCAACATCCGAATACGCCTCGCCACCACACCCGAATTTGTAGCAACCGCCCCACCATCACCAATAGCACCCAGATTCTTCGTCGGATAAAACGAAAACGCCGCAGCATCACCCAAAGACCCGACACAACCCTCTGGAAGCCGGGCACCAATCGCCTGGGCACAATCCTCAACCACAGCCACACCCAAAGGGTTACACACAGCCCTGATGCCAGCCACATCAGCCGCACGGCCATACAAATGGGTCACGACCACGACACCAACACTCGAATCCAAAACAGATCGCACAGTATCGCGAGTCAAAACATGCGTACCCTCGTCAACGTCTGCGAAACGCACCCCAAAACCAGCTCGCCGAGCCGCCGTCAATGAATACCCGCCAGCATTGCCAGCGGTCACCACCACCCGACGCCCAGCTGGCATCACCGAACGAAACGCCAATTCCAAAGCATCCGTACCACTTGCCACACCAACCACGCCCGACGCACCCACATAACTAGCAAGTTCCTCCTCAAAACGCGAAACTTGCTCACCCAATACAAACCGAGCAGAACCGACCACACCAGAAACTGCTCCAGAAAGCAACCCAAAATCACACCTAGACAAATCATTCACCGGCAGTGATATTTCCGAACCCGATGACAAACCTCCAGTGGCACCCGTGAAAACACTATCTGCCATTTCAACTCCAATCAAGTTAAGCTTGTGCTCGGACAAAACAAAATCCACAACAATACGACTGTCAGGCAGTCTCCTGTGCTATGACCGACTTGACGAGAACGTCGCTTGAAGACTGGTTGACGCACGTCGCAGAGACTTGGCTGATATTTTGCGAAAGGTCAACCGAAAACGACTTAAGCTGATCAGTCGCCAATACATTCCGGATCGGAAGACTATCGCCCCCAGACCCATAAGCAAGAGAGCAGTCCATCATGCCCATACCCTCCCCCGTCCAAGTGAATGTGTAGCTCCCTGCGGGCAACTCCATCGACCTCGACCAAGTCGAACCACCCGCATGCACCACGCGGGAACCATCGGGAAGATCGCTGGAGTTCTTTTGATTCGCCCCATAATGGGACGTGACGTCCACAGACAACCCAAGACCTGCGATCGGACTCACATCGTTGCCTGTCAACTTGAAGCTTGATGTAAAGGCGACATACTTGTTGTCAAGGAAGTAGATAGAAAGTGCTCGCTGTCCGGTGAGTTCGAACACTTGACCGGGATCCAGGATATAGACCGTACTGTTATCCACGAGGCCGTTTTCGAGCGACTGAAACGCTGCGTCCCGATACTCCGCAATAGTTGTGGATTCAGGACGACTGACGTAGTAGTTGCTGGTTGTGATATGAAAGCGATATGCCAATACTCCGAATGGAAAGAAGAACCCGGTATTCGCACCCGGATCCATCAGGAAATCAATGTGCTTGAAACGCGAGCCAATCTGATCCCAGGTTTGCGATAGGGGCTGAAGCGGACTGGATATGACTTGCACTTCTTGACCAAGTGTAAGTATCGGGCGATAGATATCTCCAACTTGCAAGAGAAGACAGAACGCCACTATCGCCGCACCGACACGCCTGTACTCCCTCGATACCGCCCACAAAGCCACAAACATAATGACATACCCCGGAACCCACATGAACCGACCAGAGCAGCGGAAGATGCTCCAGAGATTCGAGAGCGCAGTTGGCAAATGGTAGGTAAAAAGGGTATGACTACCAAACGTTACTCGCGGAGAAAGTGCTATTACAAAGAACACCACGACGAGGATCGTACCGAGAACCACTTTTCGATCGATTCTATGGCGAAACAACGCCAAAACACCCGAGTTGAAAGCCTTCTTGACAATGGCAACTAAAGCCAAAAAGACCAGCAGTATCATACCCAAACCCAGGTAGGCAAACCCTTCATATTGGCCGCCCGTAGCTAGTACGCTCGGGCGCAGGAACCTCGACCAATGCACACCACCCCATGACTGGTCCATCACAAGCGAGAGGATATTGGCCGAGTAGTTCCCCAATCCTGTACCAGCCGACTGAGTTGAGCCGTAGAATGCTCCGAGTAAGTACACCACCAGTAGCCACGGTATTAGACAAACGAAAAGTGACAATGGCGCGCGAACACTGCGACTCGCGATAAAGTCGTCAAGAAAATAAAACACCGCAAATAGAAGCACCATTGGCACGAAATATGCTTGAATAAGCGTAGCCAGACATATGAGCGCACTCCACGCTACTGTCGCTCTCCTTCTGCTTCTTGGACCGTCTTCCTTGGTGATACACAGCCAGATTGCGAGCAACAACACGAAATGGCCAGCGAGGGCCGTATGGAAGAACATTCGAAATATGAGCGCTGGCAACAAGATGAAGAAGGGAGCACAAACGAGAGCGAACACAGCATTGTTAGAAAGCCGGAATATTATCAACCCGGATATGGCGCCTTGCAAAATGAAACACAACAAGCCGTACAGGCCGAAGTATTGAAACGTGCTTGGAAGAACAGGTGACAGCAGCTTGAAAATCAGGGCAAATAGCGGAATAGGGTCGCTATAAATGACCGATATCTTTGAGGGATATACGATACCATCGACTAGCCCGATTGGAAACTGCCAAGACGAGTTTCGGAAGAATAGCCAGCCCGTATATTGCGCCGTTATGTCGCCACTGCTCCTCAACAGCCAGTCTGTGTACCCAAAGTCCAAGACATGTATGCCGTAAATCACCACAAAAGCAACGGCTCCAAATATGCCACAGATTACGAATACAGATCGGCCCCGAGTCGAAAGTCGAGCAGCCAAGCCAAGAACCATTTCCAACCTGTTTGCCACGAGTGCGCGGAATCCTTGCGCCTCAAGGCCATCCGGCTCAGCCCGTCTACCTGTCATGGTTTGCTCCTTCGGGGCGGAAAAGTCGTAGCCTCTCCCGCGAACATCTTACTACGGAAAGGTGCCCTTCGCTGAAGTGATGTCATCATCCCGAGTTGCCCATCAGCGCGCTGACCCGTCGAGAGAATTCAGGGGATAGCGTGCTCACATAAGTCTTTGTGAGGTGGGAGTTATCCGAATACACAAGCACCCCACCGATGATAGCGGGGCAATCACCTGTACCAGGGCAAATCAGGGCGTTCATGTTAACAACAGATACCTGCGCGTCGCGCTCAACGGCCTCACTCAGGGCGTTGTTGGCAGCCAGTGCAGATGCTCGCGGTAATGAACAGGCAGCGGACGAATGTCTCTCGATGCAGGTTGGCACGTCCCCGACGCCACTCATTGCTGGGTCTGGTGTGTTGGAAATGACCACAACTTGGGGGCCGATTGCCGAAATATCCTGCCACATCTGGACGTAAGCATCTGCGAGGGTGCTTGTCTCGCCCTCGAAGGCGGGGTCTGTCGGCATCGACCAATGGGCATTGTCCGGCCGCCCAGAAGTGAACACATAACGGTAATGGCCCGCCTGCAGCGCTGACAGTGTCTGAGCCTGACGCGCCGCACATCCTGGGCGCGGTGCTTGAACAAGGTCGGGTGAGTACAGTGGGCATCCTGAGGAAAGATATGTTGTGACGTGCCAGCCGAATTGGACAGCAGCCGCGCTGATGGCCGGTATCCATTGAGTGGCATGGGAGTCCCCCACCAATGCCACGGGGGTGCCGTCTGCGGGCCCAAACTCACAATTCAGTATGGGACTTCGCGGGTCGTTCTGACACCCGTCAGCAGGTGACTGGTCCGAACCTGCAATCAACAAGCCGGGCACGAACGACCCGCTGCCATTTGCGGCAGATGCACATTCATCAGGGTGTGCAAGTGCCGCCGCTCCAAAACAAGGTCCGCCTGTCGTTAGAGCATCAGCAAGTTGCTGCTTCTGTGCCGCTGTCTGTGCCTTGACCACCTGCTCCACGACCAGCGCAGGCATACAAGCAAGGGCCACCGCCAGCACCATAGCAACCAATGTTATGGTGTCAATCCTGCGGGACGACCATCGCGGCAACAGTGCCCTGCCGGCGTTGATCACAGGCCGCTCAATGAAGGTTCTCGTTAGGCCGCTCAGCACCAACGTCAACGATAGGCAAAGGACGTTGACATAACCCTCCGCAATCGCCCAAGTTGTTGCCAGAGCAAGACCGACCACGCGAAGGGGCCAATGCCAAAGATAAATAGCGTACGACCAGTCACCAATTAGCTGAATAGGCCGAAAGCCAACAATCCGGCGAACACTATCACCATATGGCTGATTCGCCCAGATAACAGCGGCTGCACCACCGGCTGGAATGATCGCGATCCACCCAGGGAACACTGTGGTGGCGTCAAACAGCACCGCAGCAAGCAAAATAGCGACAATACCTAGCGACGCTGCGTATGCACGCAACCATCGTGGCGCAAAACCCGTCGACCGGCGTGCAAGCAGGGCCACCAGGCCCCCAAAGCCAAACTCCCAGGCTCTTGCCGGGGTAGCAAAATAGGCCACCGAAGCATTTGAGTTCGTCCAAATGATTGACGTGACCAATGATGCCAGTGTCACTGTCACAAGGACCCATGCCACAGCGTTCCGCTTTCCGCGCCGTGTCGAAAGCCACACACCAAGCAGAATGAGAAGGGGCCAAACGAGGTAGAACTGCTCCTCCGTCGACAATGACCAATAGTGCTGCGCGATGTTCGTGGCTGAAATGCTGCCCGTTAGGTAGTTGGTTGACGTCACTGCAAGTGACCAGTTTTCAACATATGTCGCGCTCGCTACTATCCCGGTCAAGTAGATATGCCATTGCGTCTCTGGTATCCAAAGGACAACGAAAATCGTCGAAACTACCAGAACCAATAACGCGGCCGGAAGCAAACGACGGACGCGTCGGGCATAGAAGCCAAGTAACGAGAGACCCCCTGGTCGATCAGCCGAGGCGACCAGCCCAGTCGTGATGAGGAACCCTGAAATTACAAAGAACACGTCAACGCCGACATACCCGCCCGGCATAAGATTTGACCAGTAATGGTAAACCACGACGAGTGCGACAGCCACGGCGCGAAGTGCCTGAATGTCAGCACGGAATCCCGTCGTCACTGCTGTGGCGGCTTCAGCCTTGGCCGTAAAGGTCTCGCGTGTAGACATTTCCTCGCACATCCTCTAGGTCAACCGACATACGGTTGGCAACAACAAGGTCGGCCATACGTTTGAAGTCAGCCAAATTCGAAATCACAGAGCAACCGAAGAACTCTCGCTCTTTCAGAGTTGGCTCATACACTATGACCTCCACACCAGCAGCCTTCAATCGCTTCATGACGCCCTGTATGGACGAGTCTCGGAAATTGTCCGAACCAGCCTTCATTACCAGCCGATATATCCCCACGACTCGCGGATTTCGTTTGAGGATATCGGCCGCAATGACGTCCTTGCGCACCTTGTTGGCCTTGACCACGGCGCTGATCAAGGTTTGCGGCACGCCCTGATAATTGGCGAGAAGTTGTTTCGTGTCTTTGGGTAGGCAATAGCCGCCATAGCCAAAAGAAGGGTTGTTGTAGTGGGTTCCGATGCGCGGATCCATGCAGACACCCTCTATCAGTTCTTCTGCCCGAAGGCCGGCTGCCATCGCGTAAGTATCCAGCTCGTTGAAGTAGGCCACCCTCATAGCTAGGTAGGTATTGGCGAACAGCTTAATTGCCTCGGCTTCGGCGGCACCGGTAAGCAGTACTGGCACGTCCTCATCCAATGCGGCCGATGCCATCATCGCGCCGAAGCTCTTGCCGACTTCTGAACGGTCACCAACCACGATCCTTGCCGGGTGTTGGTTGTCGTAGAGCGCCGAGCCTTCCCGCAGAAACTCGGGCGAGAAGAAAATCGTCGCCCCAGGGTGGGCATCGCGCATCGCCTCGACGAAGCCAATCGGTATGGTCGACTTGATAGCGATGGGCACCGCCAGGTTCGCCGCCAAAGCATCAGCAATGACTGATTCCACAGAACTGGTGTCGAAGAACCCCGTTTCGGTGTCGTAATCGGTTGGCGTCGCGACGATCACCAGCTCAGTAGAGTCATAGGCCTCAGCCACGTCAGTTGTCGCATGGAGATCCAGCGCATCGTTACGCAGCGACCGCTCCAGCTCTGCATCAGCTATAGGTGAACGCCTTGCGTTGATAGCTTGAACCTTCTCGCTGAAAATCTCAAGCAGCACCACGCGGTGTTGACGCGCTAGCAACACGGCATTGGCCAAACCAACATAACCTGCCCCGACAACCGTAATGCGCATTGGACTATGATACCGCGGGCTACGATGCCGCCAGTGACTTTCGCCACCACTGCAGAGTGTCTGCGATGGTCGTATCCAGGTCGATAGCCGGGCGCCACCCTAACTGGCGCAACTTCGCAACATCCGGCCGGGAGGTCGGCACATCAAGCGGGCGGAAGCGGGCGGCGTCCTGTTCAACCGCGATTTTCACTGTCGACAGTGCAAGTATCTGGTCTAACAGGCTCTGAATGGCCACAGGTTTGCCTGTGCCGACATTGTATGTCTCGCCTGGGGCTCCGGATTCCATCACCACGGAATAGGCCCGCACAACGTCTCGCACGTCAGAAAAGTCGCGAGCAGCCTGCAGGTTGCCAACCCGGATGACTGGTTCTTGCTGGCCTGCCTCGATCCGGGCAACCTGCTTGCAGAACTCGGACACAACGAACTGGTCACTTTGCCCTGGTCCGGCGTGGTTGAATGACCGAACCATAACGGCAGGCACCCCGTAGGCGGCCGCATAGACGCGTCCCAAGGAGTTCTGGGCCACTTTGGTAATCGCGTAAGGGTTGGCAGGCTGGCAGGCGTCAGTCTCACTCAGAATCGGGTTCGTTTGGGCCGTCAGGCCGTACTCCTCACTAGAACCAACGAGCAGCACCCGAGGCATGGGTGACGATGCCCTCACGGCCTCCAGCACATGCAGGGCACCCTTGACATTCACCTCAATGGTCTCATCGGGGATATGCCACGACGCCGCCACCGAGCTGGCCGCAGCCAGGTGGTACACCTCGTCAGGCTTGACCTCATCGAACAGTGCTGTCACCGATGCCTGGTCACAGATGTCCAGGTCGAAGACCCGCACACCTGCGTGCTGCCAGTTCTGGATGGGGATTTTCGTCGCAAAGACCGACCGGCCGAGGCTTTGAAGATGATCGACAAGGTAAGTCCCAACAAACCCGGCAGCTCCGATGATTAGTGACTTCATGGCTTTGCTGCTACTTCTGCTGCTCGGCCTTGGCCAAGGACAGGTCTGTCGCCACCATACGCTGAACCATCTGGTCAAACGAGATCTGCCTGTTCCAGCCCAACACAGACTCGGCCTTGGCTGGGTTGCCCAGCAAGATCTCGACCTCGGCGGGGCGGAAGAACTGCGGGTCGACCGACACCAGGCACTTGCCAGTCGCCGCGTCGATGCCCTTCTCGTTCACACCTTCACCCTGCCAGTCAATCGTGATGCCAACCTGCGCGAAGGCCGCTTGAGCGAAGTCGCGGACAGTGCGGGTCTCGCCGCTGGCGATCACAAAGTCGTCTGGCTTGGGCTGCTGAAGCATCAGCCACATCGCACGCACATAATCCTCAGAGTGGCCCCAATCGCGCTTCGCGTCCAGGTTGCCCAGCTTCAGGTCGCCTTGAAGGCCCAGCGAGATACGCGCGACCGCATGGGTAATTTTTCTGGTCACAAACTCAAGGCCGCGCCGTTCCGATTCGTGGTTGAACAGGATTCCCGAGCAGCCATACAGTCCGTAAGACTCGCGGTAGTTCTTCGTGATCCAGTGACCATACAGCTTGGCTACACCGTAAGGGCTGCGCGGGTAGAACGGCGTAGTCTCGGTCTGCGGCGTCTCTTGAACCAGCCCGAACATTTCGGAGGTAGATGCCTGATAGAACCTCGCATCGGGCCGAACCGCCCGAATTGCCTCAAGCATATTCGTGACACCGATGGCGTCGATGTCAGCCGTCGCCAACGGCTGTTCCCAGCTAGTTGTCACGAACGACTGCGCGGCAAGGTTGTAGACCTCGTCCGCTTGGGAAAGGCGCATCGCCGCGAGCAAGGAAGCCAGGTCAGTCATGTCACCATAGACGAACGATATCCTGTCCTTCAGGTGGGCCACGTTGCCATAGCTGACGACGCTTTTGCGCCGCCACAGGCCGAACACCTCGTACCCTTTACTCAGCAACAATTCTGCCAGATATGAGCCATCCTGGCCTGTCACGCCAGTAATCAGCGCAGACGTCATCTCAATAACCCTTCCTTGCGGCGAACGCAACTCATTTTACACGCGGCTACATGCCGCGCGTGCCTACACTCACATGCCACCGGCTACGGCAGGCCCGGACTCCGAAACCACCGGCAACGCCAACATGTTCCAAGTCTTGTCATACTCGACGTTGTCAGAACTGAACTCGACAACCTTTTTGCGCACATCCAGCGGCTCGGCGCCTCTAGCCCCTACACTCATATTCAACGAGAAGTCGCGGTTACCGAACTTCTCATCGAATTCAACCGTGTAGTGCCTCGACTCATGCGCTGGCACCAAGATGCCATCTTTGTAGGGATCGATGAACCTGGTGCTGTTGCCCAACGCCACCACACCGCCGGTGACAAACTCGAACCCGACGATGAGCTCCGAATAGTCCTCATCTGTCTGGTTGAGAAGGTCGAAATCGAGCACAAAGGAGTTTCCGTCGAGACTGTGTGAGACGTTCTCAATCACCACACCACCCGCGCCATAACGCAGGTCCGTATCCATCGATATCTCTGATTGAGTAATGAACTGGCGGGAATAGGCACTGGCGACCGCATCAGGGTCACCTTCTAGTGTGATCTCGCCGCTCTCGATGAGTATTGCCCGGTTGCAATAGCTACGCACAGCCTCCATACCATGCGTGACCAATATGACGGTCTTGGACTCGTCCTGCTTGATGCGCTCGAAATAGTCATTGCACTTCCGCTGAAAAGCTTCATCGCCGACGGCGAGAACCTCGTCAAGGATTAGGATATCCCCTTCCGCCTTAATCGCGATAGAAAAAGCCAACCGCACCTGCATGCCGCTTGAGTAATTCTTCAGCTTCTGATCCATGAAGCCTTCTAGCTCAGCGAAGGCCACGATATCGCCATACATCTGGCCGATCTCGGCATTACTGAAGCCAAGCATGGCACCATTCAGATACACGTTTTCACGGCCGCTAAGCTCAGGGTTGAAACCGACACCAAGCTCAATGAACGGTACGACCCGCCCGAACGTAGCAATCGCCCCATTCGTTGGCTGATAAATGCCCGCCAAGAGCTTCAGAAGCGTCGACTTGCCGGAACCATTGCGCCCGACAATGCCAAAGAAGTCGCCCTTCTTCACTTCGAAACTGATGTCCCGCAACACATCCAAATCGGTGTAGCCTCGCTCGCCTTTGATCAGGTTAATGATGTGCCGACGTAATTCTTGAGAATGTTCTTTGGGAAGGTGGAAAGTCTTTGCGACATGATCAACTCGTACCGCGACATCATCAGCGGAGCCACCATTCCCGGACTTGGTACTGGCTCTCATATCTCCTCCGCGAACGCTTTGCTGCGCTTGTTGAATGTGTAGATTCCAAGTATCAAGACGGCGACCACAATGGCCAGTGGTACCGCCTTGACAAAGGGATTTTGAATGAACACCCACACGGTGTCAGTAGGAAGTACAATCAAAGTCCTCATATCTTGGATCATCTGCGCAATTGGACTCATCAAAAGCACCTTTGCCATGGTCATTCGAGTAACAGTACTTTCGCCACCGGGCGCGTAGACCATAGACAATGGGTAGATAATAGGTGTGGCATAGAACCAGCCCTGCATGACGATATCCCACAAATGGCCGACATCTCTAAACCGCACGAACAGTGCGCTCAACAGCAATGCAAGACCCAGGGCAAAGAGGTACAACTCGATGAATACAAGCGGTGCGAGCAGGATGTACCAATGGAACTGCACCCCATTGATGATGGCGAACACCAATACAACCACCAAGTTGATTGCGAAATTGATTAGCGCCCCCACCGTGGCCGACAGCACAATGATGATCTTTGGAAAGCTAATTTTTCGCAATAGGTCACCGCGGGCGACAATCGAATTCATGCCCTGGCTAACTGCCTCGCCGAAGAACGTCCACATCGTCATCGCCAGCAGCAAAGACACCGCGAAGTGTGGGATTCCGGCGCCAAATCGCAGGAACCGCACGAACACAACGTACATGACAGCGAACAGCGCGAGTGGCTTCAAAATCGACCAAAGATGCCCCAGGAACGACCCCTGATAGCGCAACTTGAAGTCCGTTTTCACCATTTCGCGAAGCAACAGCCGATTACGCCTGCTGAGAGGTTCCGCAACACGCATGGTCTTCATGTTACCAGCCAACTTAGTGCTTGCATTGTGTTCACTCGATACCCGGCCCATCACAGGACACCCACCTCCTTCAAACGCATCATGGCCATTTCACCAACTGCACGCGGCGAAAACTCCCTCAGAATCGTCTGCTGACCATTACTGGCAATCGCCTCGCGATACTGCCGGTCTGCGACCAAGCGGGCCATGTAGGCAGACGCCTCGTCAACATCCGGGTCTGCCCAGGTTGAGCCTTTTCGATACTGCCCAAAGTCACCATCAAGTTTTACCAACTTGCAGTCAACCAGACACGAGTTGTCTGACGTCATGAAGTCCAGATTACCGGACCAACCTGTGCCTATCACCGGCAGGCCAAGCGACATGCTCTCTGCCAAAACTAGGCCGAAGCCCTCGGACCTGTGAAGCGAGACAAAGCAATCGTTCAACCGGATGAACGAGTTGAGCTCACGACGCCGGAGATTCTTCGCCATGAACGAGATGTTCTTATGACGCTCGAACTCGCTTGTCAAGAGCCGGAACTCCTCTGGCGTCGCATTCGCGCTGTTGACCTTTACAATCAAGTGGACGCTATCATCGTCACCAAAAGCCTTCAGGAAAGCGTCAATGGCACCACGCGGGTTCTTCCGCTGCCGGGTGCTATTCACGTCATACATCGACAAGAACGTGAACCGGTCTTCAGGTATGCCAAAATCAGCGCGCGTTAACTGGGCGTCATACTCGGTAGAAATGGCTGGCGGAATGCGAATCACGGGGATGTCG
>Ga0123357_10005882_pt1 | contig 14801 bp, 12 predicted proteins | sample TergutEmb28metaG_FD_89873 | JGI IMG/M metagenome (GOLD analysis project Ga0123357, IMG submission 89873) | Embiratermes neotenicus P4 segment gut microbial communities from Petit-Saut dam, French Guiana - Emb289 P4 | ecosystem: Host-associated > Arthropoda: Insects > Digestive system > Gut ...
GGCATCGAGCCAGCCGTTGAGAGTCAATTGCAGGATACCGTCGAGATACACGTCAGTGCCAACGGTGACCCTGCATGAGCCGAGGTTGCCGATATCGAGTTCCAGCCAACCGTTGCTCTTCTGACTGTAGCTGCCCGCGACATTGACGATTCCGCTTTGCTTGAGGTGAAGTTCGCCAGCGCCGGCGTATCCGACATAGAGGTTGCCGGTATTGGTCCATGTGGAACCAACGCCCTTGACCGTGACCTTGCCCGTCGAACCGGCATCATAGGCAATGACACCCGTTGTGCTGCTGACCTTGCCGCCGTTGGTGATGGCAAGCTCGCCGGATCCGTAGGTTCCGACATAGAGCGAACCGCTGTTGTCCCAGGTGGAACCGTTGCCGTCGACTGTCGCTTTGGCGAGGTCGTTATAACCGTAGCCGAGGTAGGCGGTGGTGTTGGAGACGGCGCCGCCGCTGGTGATAGTCAGCGTACCGGTGCAGACGGAGAGCGTGCCGTTGTTGGTCCACTTGGAGTTTTTTCCGCTGACGGTGACGATGCCGGAGGCGCCCGGGAATTGGCCGATGGTGCCATCGGTATTGGAGACGTTGCCGCCATTTGTGATGGTCAGCGTGGCATTGCCAATTTCACCGACAATGAGGGTGCCGGAATTGGTCCATGTGGAGTCTTTCCCGTCGACGGTGACCGTGCCGGTGGAGCCGCTATGGCGTGCGATGTGGCTGTCGGTACTGGAAACGGCGCCGCCGTTGGAAATGATCAGCGTACCGTCGCCATCCGTGCCAATCACGAGGGTGCCGGAATTGGTCCAAGTAGAATTTTTTCCGTCAACGGTGACGATGCCGGTACCTCGCAGGCCGAGGGAAGTCGAAGCCTGGTTGCCGATGTTGCCGTTGAGGCTGAAAACCGAGCCCCCGTTTGTGATGTTGAGCGAGCCTTCACCGAGCGAGCCGACGGTGAGAGTGCCGTTGTTGGTCCAGGTGGAACCGTCTCCGTCAACGGTGACGATACCGGCGCCGTGCGCGATCACGCCGCCGCCGAGATCGGTATAAAACTGGCCGATGATGCCGTGTTGGTTGTAAACGTTGCCGCCGTCGGTGATGGTCAGAGTGCCGTTGCCGACATTGCCGACGTAGAGGTTTCCGGAATTGCCCCAGGTGGAGCCTTCGCCGTCGACGAGGACGAGGCCGGTGGAGCCCGCCTCGCTGCCGACATAGCTGTGGTCGTAATACTCACCTGGTCCAAGGCCGTTACAGTAGACGGCGCCGCCGTTGGTGATGATCATCGTGCCGTTGCCCATCATGCCGACAGCGAAGTAGCTGTCAGAGGAGTTCCCAGTCGTGGTCCATGTCGAGTCTTTTCCGTCGACAGTGACCGTTCCGGAGGATCCTCCCGAGTAGCCTAAAATGTTTGTGCCGGAGCTTTCGACCGAGCCTCCGCTGGAAATGTGCATTTCGCCGGCGCCGTCGGTGCCGATCCCTAACGAGCCGCCAACGTTCCAGTCGGTAGGCGGCGGGGACGGCAGGGCGTGGTTGACATCACCGCCAACGATGATCTGCTGGGCAGCGAGCGGCCCCGCCGTCACCCCCAGCACTGCCAGGGCCATTGCGTTGATCATGGAAAACCTGGGAAATTTAGGAAACCTGCGGGGAATCATTGCTTTTCTCCTGGAAAGAAAACCTTCGAAACGATTGCCACTTTTTCTCACCAGATAACAAACACCGTTACCCAGCCGCCTGTGGCAAAGGCTTTCTCTCTCCCCTATCTTCACGGAGAATGCGACCGCAGCCGCGTCGCACGTATGCGCGCCGAACGTGCCTAATCTCCGCGACTAAATCTTGATTTGAGATATGCCGGCATGAGCAACATTTGACGGATAACTTGTGTTTGAAAAGATGTCTCGATCATTATACCATTATGGATCATTCGCGAGCGTCTCGAACGGCTGTTCGATCCGCGCTGGCCATGTAAGCGGAACACTGACGCGAAAATTGATATCGAATCACGTATGCCTTATCGTAGGACGCGGTATGGCTGAGTCAAAATAAAAATATGCTCTTTTCTAAGATTCGCGACCGTGGGCGAACAGAGAGTTCATACACCCATCGCTCATGGGGAGGCAGGTGTCGATTGGCTTTCACACCACTACGGCAAGCTGATCGACGGCTGGTTGTTCGACAGCCCGTACAGCCTTGATCCGCGAGGCCGCGATAACAAGATCAGCGCCGATCTGGACGATTGGCAGTTCCCCTGGGAATCGCTTTTCGCCGCCGCAAAGAGCGGCAACCCCAACTCGCTCGTCGCCTTCAACTCCGGCATCGACTGCCGCCATCTCTACACACGCCACCAACGGTATCCGCACAAACCATTGCGTCGTGGTATCTGTACCGCTGGAAGATCGAAGACTATCACTAGCTTCTCAAGAGTGGTGGCCTGCAGATCGAAGCGTGGCTGCAGCGAAGTGCGCCTGCCTTCGCCAAGCATTTGTTTGTGGGCGCAATGGCGGTGTCGCTGGCCTGGCAGTTGGCAGCGGAGGCGAGTCCTGAGGCGGAGGCGGTGAGGCGGTTGCTGGTGCGATTGAGTCGTCGTCAGATCAAACGTGGCCGCGGGAGGCCGACGTTTACCGTCTCGTCGCTGGTGGCGGGCCTGGAAGTGTTCTTGTCGGCGTTGCACCTTTTGAGTGAGTATTCACCGGAGGAATTGCATGCGATGGCTCTTGCCGCCGGTTTGCCGGTCGATCCCTTGCCGCCCAGACCAAAACCGGGGTAACTTGTGTAGATACCACTGCATCAATGGGTGGGCTATTGTCAATGGTCCTACGGGATCAAGCTAGACGGCTCCTACTTGGAAATCGTCTTCGTAGATGATTCGGCCGGGGAATTCGGTGCGGATGATTTCGACGGCTACGCCCTTGAGCGCCAGCAATTCGACCAGAGGGCGAAGGCGATCGACGAAGTGATTACCGGCCGGCTTGAACCAGGAGATCGCTTTTTCGGGATTGCCGACCTTATAGAATTGCGGCTCAATCAGGTTCCGCTTGAACCACTGGTTAATCTCTTCAAAAAGTTGATCCTCGTGAGGAACGAGCCGCCCGTCTCGCCGCAGGTGGTGGCAAGCGGCGAAGACGCCGGCAGGCCGCCCTGTCGTCCTGGCGTTGTAGCCGACCTGAATACGCGTGTATTCCATTGCCGCTCCTAACAGTGTCTCCCGACATCTCCTGACAGTGCCTCTGGAGTAGTCGTTCCCCGCAACTATACTTTTGCTGATTAACCAATACTATACCTAGTTGATCAAGGTATAGTTATTTTATCTCGCGTTTCAGGACGATGTCGATGGCGTGCAGGTCACGGTCGCGTCTGTAGGACAAGCCGAACTGGTCGTGGGCTGTGAGCATCTGCGTTCGGAAGATGGCGGCCAGGTCGAGGAGTGCTCGCTCGATCTGCACAGGATCCAACGACACATACGAGGCGGCGAAAGTATTGAGCAGAGCCTTACTCGCCCTTTTTTCAAACCGCGTGAAAACGACCGCTTGCGGCGCGCGGCCCTTCAGCAAATCATCAAGATGTGCCATCCAAGTACGCAGTTCCTCCAATAACGCTTGGGAATGGCAGAGCTCGCCTCGACAAAGGCGGCGTACGGCTTCATGAGCGCTGGCCAGTCCCTTCCCTATGACCCTCTCGATTGCGTCCGGAGCTACTTCGAACTTCAGGTATTGCGAACGGGCTATGACATCCGCCAGGAGGCCCCGCGGATCATGGAGAATCCGCGTCGGCAAGGCCAGCCACGGCGAAGGCGCCAACGCGTCGGCGGCGATGTAAAAAATGTCGATCTTGCCAAAAGGTCGAAAATGCGAAACGCAGTGCGTGGTGCCGGGAACCCATTCGTTGAACATGAGCCGGCCCCACGACTCCGGCATCTTCAGCCGATCCGCGACGAAACGCTTGTGCGAACCGGGTTCCACGATGACCCGCAAATCGATGTCCGAAAAAGCATCCGCTGCACCTGTCGGCAAGGATCCGCCGAGGAGGATGCCCAGCACCGACGAATCCCGCCGAAAAAAAGTCACAACCGTGTTCAGCAACTTTTCACGAGCCTCTGTCAGTTCATCGCGAGTCATTCATCCACCTTTGGCGTCAAGGGATGAGGGAGGGGGAAAGACAAGGGCCATGGTGAGTTCGTCCACCCAGATGCCTTGTTTGCGGAAGGCGTAGGGATGGCGGCCTTCCTCGCGGAAGCCGAATTTCTGGTAGAGGTGGATGGCGGCGATGTTGCGGACGAAAACTTTTAGTTCCAGACGGACAAGCGCGTGCTGGCGAGCCCAGGCCATCATGTAATGCATCAAGGCCGTCGCGATGCCTTGGCGACGCCAGGCCGCGTCGACGGAAAGCCACAGTGAGGCGGCGTGGCGCTTGGTGGGTTTGGAACCGCGATCCCAACCGGCGACGCCAGCGATTGTGTTGCCGATGGTGGCGACGACGAAGATGCCGTTGTCGGGGTTGGCGTTGTTGCGGGCGATGTAGGCGCGTTCCTCTTCGAGCGTCCTGGACCATTGGCCGGGATCGAGGACGATATTGTTGTGCGGCTCGCCGGTGAGGCGATGCATGTAGGCGGTCAGAGCCTCGGCGTCCTCGGGAACGGCGGGGCAAATACGAAGGTCAGAAACTTGAGTGGGCATAGCGATTGTAAGTAAATCGCAGTCGAGGAACGGTGTCAAGTCGAAGTAGTGTCAAGTCGAAGTAGATGGCAAAGACAAGCAAGGGCGGTTATCCGACTCTCCTATTCGTGGTCGGACAAGGCGTCTTGCCAGATTTTGTCCAGCTTTTGCCCCTGCTTTCGCACCTGCTCGTCATACAGATCTTGCTGCTGCTTGTCCGCTCGTTCGCCACGCTGGGGCCAATCCTTGTAATCGTCGAGGACCTCGGCGTCGCAAATGGCGGCGGCGTAAGTGGCGTCGGGACCACGGAGCCGCTTGACGAAGAAATTCCCGATCAATTCTGCTTCCGGGAGATGGCCGCGGATCCAGGAGACTTCTTTTTTCTGGGGGGGATGGTTGCCGGACCAGACGGTTAGTGAGTATGGACCGCCGTCCCAGCCGACCTGGACGTAGCGGTTGGCGAGCTGGTTGAAACGGATTTGTTTCAGGAGTGCTCGGAACTCGTCGAGGGTTTGCTGGTCCATGCGGAAGATGGCGCGTTTGATTCTTTGGCGGCCAAGATTGGTTTCCAGATCGTCCGCGAGATACGTTTCGAAGGTATAGCGGCACTGACCGTCGTGGGCGATCTGCAGAATCATGCCGTAGCCCCACACGTCGCGTGATGTGAGGGTGAATCGCAGGTTGGGAGAGTCCAGGTCGATGGTGGCGTTGTTGGTGGGATCTGGAGGATCGCTTTCGAAGAAGTAGAGGTGATCGTTCCAGTCTCGTCGGTAATGGTCGCGCCACAGGTTCGGCCCCCACCCGGCGAACGCGAAGTAGGCCGCGGCGAGGAGACAAGCAATGGCGGGCCAACGCCAGTGGCGGCGATGGGCGAGGATCTGAGCCGCGACCGTCAGGGAGCAACCGTGCGGCAATGCGGGAACGGTACCTGTCGCTCCCTCACGGTCGCGGCTCAGATTTCCGTCGGAGGGAACGTTGCCGCATTCGGGGCAGCGGGTCGGGGTGGCTCGCAGGTCGTAGCCGCAGTGAGGGCAGGGGACGGCGTTCGGATCGCTGGAATGGAAAACTTTGACGCGACGTCGGAAGAGAACCGTCCATGGAACGACGCAGGCCAAAATGATGAACCACTTCGGCAAACCGAGCATGACGACGGGGAATTTCATTCTGTGGAGGAACTCGGCGTTCCCGACGTACCACTCGAAGCCCAGCGAGGGCCAGCGAAAACCGGGATCTCCCACGATGGAGAGCGTTTGTCCGGAGAGTAACTTGGTTTGGCTAGTCCATGCGAAGGTGGCCAGGAGGGCGCTGTTTTCGGAGTGGAGGTCGATGTAGGCGGGGCCAAGGCGGAAGCCGGTGGCGAGTGTTGCGGAGTGGGGGCGGAAACTCCATGCCCAAAGGGATAAAGTCGCCACGCAGATGACGAGGCGGATCAGAGTCGAAAGGCGAAGGCGGTGCGGTCGCATGAGTGGGTATGATAACACGCAATACGGAGTTCACGCTTCAGCGTGTTTCGTGAAGGAGCACGCTAAAGCGTGAACTCCGGTCTTACTGCGGTGCGTGGCGGGCGGGGCGGAGGAGGTCGAGAGGAGGGTGGTCGGGGCGAGGGAGGACTTTGAAAGGGTTCATCGTGTCGGTGGGGTCGAGCGTGGTGCGGATTTTGTGCATCATGGCCAGGTCGATCGGAGAGAACATGTCGGACATGTAGGGGAGTTTTTCGATGCCGACGCCGTGTTCGCCGGTGAGGGTGCCGCCGATGGAGATGCAGTAGCGGAGGATTTCGCCGGAGGCGGCGAGAGCGTTTTTCACGGCGGATTCGTCGGTCTCGTCGAACATCAGGATCGGGTGGACGTTGCCGTCGCCGGCGTGGAAGACGTTCGAGATGCGGATCTGGTATTGGTTGCAGACGCGGGCACAGTGATCAATGACTTCGGGGAGTTTGCTGCGGGGGACGCAGGCGTCTTGGGTGCAGTAGCTTGGGGAGATTCGGCCGATGGCGCCGAAGGTGCGTTTGCGGGCGTTCCAGAGTTCGGCGCGGCGTGCGGGGTCGCGGCCGCCTTCGAAAGAGGTGGCGTTGTTCTTTTTGCAGATGGCTTCGATGGCGGCGAGGTCTTCGTCGAGGCCGAGGTCCTGGCCGTCGACTTCGATGACGAGGGCGGCTTGGGCGGTTGCGGGGAGGCCGAGATGGAAGACGGATTCGATCACGGCGATCATCGGGCCGTCGAGCATTTCCAGGGCGGCGGGCGTGATGCCGGCGGCGATGATGTCGGCGACGGACTGACAGGCGAGGCGAGGCGAATCGAAGACGGCCAAGGCAGTGCGAAAGGCGGTGGGACGCGGAATAAGACGGCACCAGATTTTGGTGATGATGCCGAGCGTGCCCTCGGTACCGCAGAGGAGACCCGCAAGATCAGGGCCGATGTCGTGACCCGTGGCCCCCCCTACCGTGTGGACGCAACCGTCCGAGGTGACACATTCAAGTCCCAAGATATGGTTAACGGTGACGCCGTACTTGAGGGTGTGGAGTCCGCCGGCGTTGGTGGCGACGTTGCCGCCGATGGTGCTGGCTCGCTGACTGCTGGGGTCGGGAGCGAAGTGATAGGGGGAATTTGCGACGGCTTGCGAGAGTGCGAGATTCGTGACGCCGGCTTCGACATGGGCACAGCGGTTGCGAAGGTCGAGCTGCAGGATGTTGGTCATGCGGGCGGTGGAGAGTTGTACGCTGGGGAGGACGGAGACGATGCCGCCGGCGAGGCCGGTGGCGGCACCGCGGGGCGTGATGGCGATGCGGTGTTCGCGGCAGATGTTCACGGCCGACACGACCTGCTCAGTCGTGGTGGGAAAGACAACGGCAACGGGACAGGCACGCGAAATGGTGAAACCGTCGCATTCGTAGACGAGAAGTTCATCGGGATTGGCGATGACGGCAGATTCGCCCAACGCTTGGTGCAAGGAAGAGATGAGTGGTGAATTGGAGGCATTGGTGGTCACTCGGACTGCTCCGGAAATAATCGTTAAATCGTCAAGTCGTTAAAACGTTCATTGGTGCTGGACATCCAGGGGATGCTGAGGACTGCAACGATGCCAGCGAAGAAGCAGACTCCAATGAGGGCGGTGAGGATCACGATGAGGCCTCCACTTGCTCGGACAAACCCCCGGCAGAGCCGGGGGCTGACAGATGATAGTGTCACTGTACCAGTGAAAGAGCGAAGAGAAAAGCGCGAAGAGTGAAAGTATAGCCTTGCGAGGAATCGCAAGGCTTCGGACGCCAGAGGCCCTTATGGATCGTATATGTGAGACGCGTAAGAGGCGTTAAGCCTTGCGTTGCCACGCAAGGCTATTTTGTCGGGCCTAATGGCTTGCTCATAGATGGCTTATTTGGGTTGATTATTTCACAAGCACTTCGCTATCGATGGTCTGACGCAGCTTTTCCAGCGCTTTGTTCTGAATTTGTCGGACGCGTTCCTTGGTCACGCCGATGACTTGCCCCACTTCTTCCAGCGTCATGGCCGGCGTATCATGTCCGCGGTTAATCGCGAATCTCGCTTGAATCACGGTCTTTTCGACATCCGAAAGCTGCGCGCGGTTCTCGCCGATGATCCGTTGGAGTTCCTCGACGGCATCCTGCTCGATGTCCGCCCGCCGAACCTCCTGATAGTTCGACTTCTCCATTGCTGGATCGAATTCCGTGGGAAACGCCTGCCGATAACGACTGGTCTTCATCGCGATCCTCGAAAACGCCTTGAGAATCGCCCGGCACGCATAGGTGCTGAACTTAAACCCGCGTCCAACATCAAACTTCTCAACCGCCCGCAGCAGCGCCATGTTCCCTTCCGACACCAGCTCACCGAAGTCTACATCGCTCATGCGTGTCCGCTTGGCCATCGCGAGCACCAGGGCAAGGTTTGCCTGCGTGATGACTTCGCGGGTCACCTTCACGCGGCTGTACCACGTCAGGATCTCGCGAACCACCGCCTTGCCCGGGTGGGTCTTGAAATGCTTGACCGCATTTTGCGCCTTCATGCGTGCGAAGTTGTAACGAAGAAAAAGATGCTTTTCCTGGGCTGCCGTGAGAAGGCTGGAATTCGGCGCCGTGTGAGCGATGAGCTCATCATCGACAAGCGGGTGATACCAGCTTGTCGAGGTCGGCGAAATGGGCTGGCCTTCGTCGAAAAATTCTCGCTCGGCGGAGGACTTGCGGAACTGTTCGCTTTTGACGTAGTTGAGATTGGCCGCGAGGGATTCCATGACGAGGTCCCGCTGATCCAGGGCGAGGCTTTCGAGAGCCGCTTGATGCCGCGGGCTCAATTCCAGCTTGGCACGCGCGAGCTTCGGTGGGGGGGGAGGCTGAATGAAGTTCGTCATGGTAGCTCCTTCCGGCTCTGGTTGAGGCGGCCGCGTTCCACTAATCACGGGGGCAAAAGTGATACCGTTCGATCCTTTTCTTACCAACGTGCGAAGATGACGTAACTGCTGCAAACGCAGAGCGTTAGACCCCTTACTCATACGATTTCCCGCACTTTTCGGATTGCCTCATGGTCCTTTTATGGGGCTCACGCGTATGCCATTGTGCCTATATACGCGTTATACCCCGACAGGTAGCGCAACGCATGTCGGAACGAAATGTCGGAAATTTCAAATTTTAATTTTTCGTCTATACTCTTCCATCATGCTTCGCCATCGTCTCATTTTTGGTCTACTCTTCGGCGCCCTGTTCGTTGCCGCCATCGCGCTGGATTCCTGGTCGTCGCAGGACTGGCCCATCCGCCCCTACGCCACCCCGCCGGGCACCTTCATCGCTCTGGTCTGCATTCTCCTGATCCCTTTGGCCCTGCGCGAAATGCAGCAACTCCTCCAACGCGAAAACATCACCCTTTCCATGCGGATCATCGTCGTCGCTTCGCTGCTCTGTATGATCTGGCCCTGGGTCGAACAAGCCTCCGATTCCATCGTCAACAAACGCGATGAACTCGCCCGTTCCGCTCTTGCTTCGCCTTCCTCCGAAGTTGCTGTCGAGTTCCGTACGCTCGAGTCTTCTCCCTGGTTCAAGATGGCTCGCTGGACCCGCAGTCAAAAGCCGCACTATCTCGTTCCGACCATTCTCAGTCTTTCTCTGCTGGCCGCCGTCATCATGCATTCCCGTCGGCAGAAGGTCGACGGCGCGATGGCCAACGCCGGCGCCACCCTTCTGGCCATCACGTACCTCGGCGTTCTCCCCGGCTTCTTCCTGCCCATCTGCCTGACCCATTCCGCATGGATGCTTCTGGTGATTGTCGCCGTGGTGAAATCCGCCGATATCGGCGCCTACGCCATCGGTCGCCTCATCGGCAAACACAAGCTCATCCCCTGGCTCTCTCCGGGCAAAACCATCGAAGGCTTCATCGGTGGCCTGACCTTCTCCGCACTCGTCGCCCTCGCCCTGCTCCGCGCCTTCTCACCGCTCCAAGCCATCATCGCCGGCATCATCCTCGGCGCCATCGGCCAGGTCGGCGACCTCCTCGAATCGCTCCTCAAACGCGACGCGGGCGTGAAAGACTCCGGCCGCGTCCCCGGCTTCGGCGGCATCCTCGACCTCCTCGACTCCCCCCTCCTCGCCGCCCCAGCCGCCTACTGGCTCCTCAAACTCATCGCACACTCCTGATGTGGGGTTCGTGGTATAATCAGCAGTAACATGTGTTTGCGAGGATTGTCATGGTTCGCAATGTCAGAAAAAAAAAATCAAAACCCAACCTTAAAATCATCGTAGAAAAGCATCCAGATGCCTACGTGGCTTATCCTTTGGGCCTGAAGGGCGTTGTTGTTGGGCAAGGTAACAGCTATGAAGATGCATTAGCCGATGTGAAGTCCGCTATTCGTTTCCACATCGAAACCTTCGGTCCCGCCTACCTATAATCAATCCATGTCACGCTCCGTCAACCTCAACGTCCTCTCCAACAACCACCCCGGCCGCAAGCCGCCCTGGCTTCGCGTCAAACTCCCCGCAGGTCCGGCTTATCACAACCTCCGCCGCAACATCGACGGCCATCATCTCCACAGCGTCTGCCAATCCGCCATGTGTCCCAACCTCGGCGAATGCTGGTCCCGCGGCACCGCCACCGTCATGATCCTCGGCAACGTCTGCACCCGTTCCTGCGGCTTTTGCAACATCGCCACCGACCGCCCTGAAAAACCTGATCTCGACGAACCTCGCCGCGTCGCCGAATCCGTCGCCCTCATGCATCTCAAGCATTGCGTGATCACCTCCGTGACCCGCGATGATCTCAATGACGGCGGTGCCGCGATCTGGGCCCAAACCATCACCCGCGTCCGCGAGACCAGCCCCGACACCACTATCGAAACGCTCATCCCCGATTTCGCCGGCAACTGGAACGCCCTGCAAAAAGTCCTCGACACCAAACCAGATATTCTCAATCACAATATTGAAACCGTTCCGTCGCAGTACCGCCACGTTCGGCCGCAGGCGAAGTATCCGCGTTCCCTCGAACTCCTCCGCCGTGCCAAGGCTCAGGGTTTCATCACCAAGACCGGCCTCATGGTCGGCATCGGCGAAACCGACGATGAACTCCACCAGGTCTTCCGTGACCTGCGCGCCCATGAACTCGGCGGGAGGGTGGATATCCTCACCCTCGGCCAATACCTTCAGCCGACCAAACAGCATCTCCCCATCGCCCGTTGGGTCCATCCCGACACGTTCGCCGCTTACAAAAAATACTGCATGGAGGAACTGCACTTCTCCGCCGTCGAATCCGGCCCACTCGTCCGCAGCAGCTATCACGCCGACGAACTGGGCATCAATAGCCTTGCGAGGAATCGCAAGGCTGCGGATGCCAGAGCCCCTCATGGAACGTATGTATGAGCCGCGCAGGATACATGAAGCCTTGCGTTTCCACGCAAGGCTAAAATCCTGTATTATAGCGAACGTCTTCGTATAAACGATGATAAGATTGCACGTGCATAAGATTGGGGTGTGGCCATTTTTTATGGCAAATCAGGGCGATCAGAGCCGCGACCGTAAGGGAGCGACCCGTGCGACAATGCGGAAATAACGCCTGTCGCTCCCTTACGGTCGCGGCTCTGATTTTCCGGGGCAATCGTCTGATTGGCCATAAAAAATGGCCACACCCTAAGATTGCACGTCATTGCGGTCGGTAGGTAGGAGTTGCCTTATGTCACGTCGCTGCGGATTTACCTTGATCGAATTATTGGTGGTCGTGGCAATCGTCGTGTTGTTGATTACGCTGCTTTTGCCTCAGCTCAGCAAGGCCAAGGAACTGGCCAGAAGAACCAGATGCCAGACGAACCTCAAACAAATCGGCTCGGCCATGTTCGCCTACGCCAACCTGAACAACGGCATCGTTCCCGATAGCGGCACCGTATGCATCCAATGGAATTTTAGAACAGGCGTCATGAGCCCGTCTGACAGCACCACAACAGGCGATAATTGGCAGGCTGGTTGGCCGGAAGAACTCGTGGCCGAGGGAGTGGTCAGGCAGAAGTACATTCGGGCCAACTGGGCTCTCAGTACAGACCTGGTTTCGGGCGCTTTCGCACAGAATCGAGGCATCTTTTACTGCCCGTCCGCGGCCTACGATAACCCCACCGGCAATCAGAAAAACCAAATTGGCAACATATTGGAAGGCGGCAGCAAGCAGGGGGGCTACGGAATGGGCTATTATGCCGGGTCGGTGATTTATAGGTCGTGCGGCAGGGACAAAGCCAAATCTGGCGATCCTAATGACGTCCCCAATCAGACGGTCCCGATTCGGAGCGATGGTAGCCACGGCGTACTTCCCTTTATCATGAGGATAAGCTATTGGCGACCGAAGGGCATTGTCTGCGTTGAGAGCGACACGGGTTTCGCCGGTGCCATTGGGGCTGGGGGGGCCAGCTCTGCCAGCATTTGGACGGACACAACAGGTGAATTTGGCCGCTATGGCGTCTATACCGTACGCCATCAGAAGGGAGCGAATTACCTCCTCGGCGGCGGTCAGGTCGAATGGAGCACCATCTGGAACCAGGACGACCAACCGGGAGTTCCAAATGTTGCTCGCACCTTCAAGAATCATCCCGAGAGCAACTGGAACAACGTCAACAACGGCCAGCCCTACGACTACTCAGTCTGGTACCACAATCCGGCTCGCATTTCTTCGACCCGCGGCGGATAAACTGCCCGATTACCACTCACTTGCCGTCCTCTTTTTAAGGCCTCGTTCATGCGACAGTTCATCGAAAAATATGGTTACCCTCTCATTGCCGTTATCGTGGTGTTGGTGATCCTCGTACTGTGGCTGAACCATCGCAACTCGGCGCCGCCTCGCCCCAACTTCTCGGGCGATTCGAGCCTTGCGTTCTTCGTGAACGAAACCACCGGCAAGGAATCAGTACGCTCTGTCAATGACATACCTCCGCTCCCCGCCGACGACGACACGGACTCCCTGGTCATCGCCGTGAAGTTCAAGGCCGACACGGAGAAAGATGCCAAAATATGGTACTACGTCAAATATCCTGTGAAGGTCCGTGACTGGACTCAGTCACTGCCCGCGGACGACCTGAATCGGATGAATGCCTTGGAAGAAAGCCGCTTGATACGTGCGGTCGAGCCCGGCAGTCAGTGGCTCCCCGCCACCGATCCGGAGGCAGTGAAGATCATGACGATCCCCGATGCCAGCCCCGGCCACCCGCGCCGCCCCGTCTTCCCCGAAAAACCAAATGAGTGATGTCTGCTCTATGGATAAAGCACATTGGATTCGAAGCAACGGTTTCGTGCTTGCCTTGCTGGTCGCGGTGATCGTCGCGTTTCTTCTCCCGGCCCCGGGCGCACGCGGAGGCTTCCTCCACGCCGACCTGGTCAACAACTTCGGCATCGCCCTGATCCTCCTCCTCCAAGGCCTCTCGCTGGCCTTCGAAAAGGTCAAGCAAGGCGCCGGCAACTGGCGGCTCCACCTGCTCATCCAGGCATTCACCTTCGGCATCTTCCCGCTGGCGGGATTGGCCTATCACGTGATCATCCCCTGGGTCTGGCCCGGCGAACCGGCTGCCATCCGTGACGGATTCTTGTTTCTATGCGTGTTGCCATCTACGGTTTCGACATCTGTCGTGCTCACGGCCGTCGCTCGCGGCAATACCGCAGGCGCCCTGTTCAATGCCGCTCTCTCGAACATTCTCGGCGTGGTCCTCACGCCTCTCCTGGTGCAACTGCTCATGCGTTCCACCGGCCAGACCGGCCCGATCGGTCCCATGCTCCTGAAAATCCTTCTCCTGACGCTCGTCCCCTTCTTCGTGGGCATGGCCCTGCGCACCCTGGTCAGAGAGTGGGTGGACGCTCACAAGAAATGGACCGCCCGCATCAGCAACGCCGTCATCGTTTTCATCGTTTACAGCGCATTTTGCGATTCCGTTCAGGAAAAAATCTGGCAAAACCATGGCATGACCATGACGATTTGGGTCCTGTTTTTTGCGGCCATCCTTTTTCTGGGGATGTCCGTTCTGATCGGCACGACTTGCCGTCTTTTCCGGATGAATCGCGAGGACGGAATCGCCGCTTACTTCTGCTCGGTGAAAAAAACGCTCGCCATGGGCGTTCCGTTGGCGATGCTGATCTTCGGCGATCGTCCCACGAGCGACCTGTCGCTGATCCTTCTGCCGATCATGTTCTATCATCCGCTGCAGCTTCTAGTAAACGGCATCCTGGCCAACCACTGGGCCAAAAACCACTAGCCCCCGGCAGAGCCGGAGGCTAGCGTTTGGTACCATTCCGGGGGGTGGGATTCGAACCCACGACCAAGGGATTATGAGTCCCCGGCTCTGACCGCTGAGCTACCCCCGGCCGGAGAGCCTCATTCTACACGTTATGCACACAAGACGAAACTCGGCCCTGCCGACCGTCAGCCCCCGCCAGGGCCATTGCATTCTCCGTTTTGCAGGATGTGCAGGAGGTAATCGTGTGGCCATTTTTTATGGCAAATCAGGGCGATCAGAGCCGCGACCGTCAGGGAGCGATCCGTGCGACAATGCGGAAATAACGCCTATCGCTCCCTGACGGTCGCGGCTCTGATTTTCCGGGGCAATCGTCTGATTGGCCATAAAAAATGGCCACACCCCGATGGCATCCTCCAGGTCCAGAAGCTTGACGCGTTTGGGGATACAGGTGA
>Ga0123357_10005883_pt1 | contig 14799 bp, 11 predicted proteins | sample TergutEmb28metaG_FD_89873 | JGI IMG/M metagenome (GOLD analysis project Ga0123357, IMG submission 89873) | Embiratermes neotenicus P4 segment gut microbial communities from Petit-Saut dam, French Guiana - Emb289 P4 | ecosystem: Host-associated > Arthropoda: Insects > Digestive system > Gut ...
ATAATTTTTCTTTCCTTGTTACTTCTTTTGACTGTCCTATTATGGACAATCAGGGTAACTATTGCCTTTGCGTTTGTATCCTGTTTTTTATAGCCTAAATTTTTTTCTCCCTGAAGTGCTGTTTTTTGTCTTTTCACCGAAAAACACTACCTTTGTCCGCGTTTTACATGATCGCCGGTTGCATCTTGGCATTTATTTTAGCGGGAACCGGATGAAAGAAAACTAAAAATAAACAGTATGCATTCTCATTACTCCTTTTTTTTATTTGCTTTTCTTGTTTTTACGTTGATAAATGGCTACGTTTTTTATCGAAGCAGACAAGTATTGCCGTCATCGAAAATCGTCCAGATCAGTTTTTATGTGGTCTATTTTTTCCTTTTTTCTGCATTTATCGTAGCGATGGTTGGAAGAAACATCTTCCCGTTAACTATTCAGAAAATCCTGTATTTTCTGGGAACTGTCTGGATGGGCATGACGCTCTATTTAATCCTGTTTTTTCTCCTGACCGATTTTGTTTATGTGATTGTCCGGATTATTCATCGTTTATCGCCGGCGATTAACCGTCGTTTTCATAAAATTCAGGTAGTTTCGGGATATATTTTCGTTTTATGCTTAATCGTTTACGGATATTATCAATACAGGCATCCCCAAATTGTCGAGCAAAAAATCAGCATCGCTAAAAAAGCCGGCGACTATAAAAATCTCAAAGTCGTGGGAGCCAGTGATTTTCATTTAGGCGTAGCGAACGATAGAAAGCGCCTTGAACAATTCGTCCAATTAATTAACGACCAACATCCGGATTTGATTCTGATTGCCGGCGACTTGATTGATAACAATGTCATGCCTTTGGAAAAAGAACGGATGTGGGAAACAGTCAATCAATTGCAAGCGCCGCTCGGTACCTATTTCTGTATGGGCAATCACGAATATATGAGCGGCGAAGAATCCGCTATGAATTTTTTACATAAGACCAATATGCACTTGTTGATAGATACGTTGGTCGTAGTAAACAACAGCATCCAGATTATTGGTCGCGACGATAAACAGCGAAATCGTTACCGGAAATCGTTGGAAGAGTTAGCAAAAAATGTTGATCCTTCGCTACCGGTTTTTCTTCTCGACCATGAACCCTTTCATTTAAATGAAGCGGAAGAAAATGGAATCGACCTGCAATTTTCAGGACATACGCACCATGGGCAGCTGTTTCCGGGTAATCTTTTAGCCGATAAAGTGTATGAGCTTTCCTACGGATACCTGCAAAAGGGGAATACGCATTATTATGTCTCTTCCGGATTGGGTTTGTGGGGGCCTCCACTCCGAATCGGCACCCAATCGGAAGTGGTGGTTTTTAATATAGAGTTTGAATAATTATTTTATAACTTATTATTTGTAACTTGTAACTTGTAACTTTTTAAATATGATAACAATAGACCAACTACGCGATGTGTTGGAGCGCGAGCATGCGCTGAGGGGGTATCTTTGACATTGATGCCCAAAAGATTCAATTAGAAGAAGAAGAACTTCGCACCCAAGCTCCCGATTTTTGGGAAGACCCTAAACGGGCGGAAGAACACATGCGGATTGTTCGCGGAATGAAGTCATGGATTGTGGCCTATAATGAAATTCAGACTGCATCTCAAGAATTGCAATTGGCTTTCGACTTTCAAAAAGAAGGGGTTGTAACCGAAGATGAAGTGGACGGGGCGTACGGACATGCCATTGTACTGCTCGAAAAATTAGAACTAAAGAACATGCTCCGTTTAGAGGAAGATCATTTGGGCGCCGTATTAAAAATCAATGCGGGCGCCGGAGGAACGGAAGCTCAGGACTGGGCGGAGATGCTTTACCGCATGTACGACCGGTGGTGCGAAAGCAAAGGCTATCAGGTAACCGTAACCAACTGGTTGGATGGCGATGATGCCGGTATCAAGTCGGTTACGCTGCAAATCGAAGGCGATTACGCTTTCGGATACCTGAAAAGCGAGAATGGCGTTCATCGTTTGGTACGGGTTTCTCCCTACAATGCCCAGGGAAAGCGGATGACCTCATTTTCGTCGGTTGCCGTTGTACCTTTGGTGGACGACAGCATCGAAATCGATGTGAATCCAGGCGATATTACGTGGGATACGTTCCGGTCGAGTGGAGCAGGGGGGCAAAATGTCAACAAAGTAGAAACGGGCGTTCGTCTGCACTACAACTACAAAGATCCCGACACGGGCGAAGTGCGGGAAATCGTTATCGAAAATACGGAATCGCGTTCGCAGTTTGGAAATAAAGACAATGCGATTCGTTTACTAAAATCCCAGTTATATGAATTGGAGCTGGAACGGCGGCGCAAAGCCTCAGCCAAAATCGAAGCGGGAAAGAAGAAGATCGAATGGGGATCGCAGATTCGTTCCTACGTTTTCGACGACCGCCGGGTGAAAGACCATCGTACGGATTATCAAACCTCCAATGTCGGCGCTGTCATGGACGGTGATCTCGATGGTTTCATCAAAGCCTATTTGATGGAATTCGGAGGCGGCTAAATCATCCGGTCTGTAATCTGTCGAAGCGAATCGTCAATAGCTATACCGATACAAATAGCATCGGGGTACGGTTTGGCATAATTTTTAATTTTTAATTATTCTTACATTGTAGCCATGCGGTTGCCTGAAAACCCCTTCTATCTGTTCGTTGGATAAGGAGGGATGGCATTGTGCGCACGAAGCTTTTGTTTCTCCCGAGTGCGGCTGGTGACAGGCAATACAACTGATACCTTCGTGTACTCCCGTCACTGTCCGGTCGTCTTCACTGCCGGCCTGATGCTTGAAATCGGGCGCATGGCATTGCATGCAAAGCCGCGTGCCGGGGTCGGATGGTACGGCAATCTCTTTATCTCCGTCGAACATTCGGGCTACCGGAAGCATATCACTTCGCAAGTACATTCTTTCGCCTCTTACATACAAGGCGGTCATGGGATTCCGTTCATTAACGCTCCGGCTGGAATCGTTCAAGGATATATAGCGTTCGGAACGGGGATTATCCGTGTGCATCCGATGGCAGGATAAGCAAGGAATGGCCGGACGCATTTCCTGTTTCTCATCGCGGATTTTCCATTGGGTGTAATCATCTCCGTCTAACTTCATCAATTCGTTGATATTCCCATCATAAAACATTCCATGGCAACGCAGGCAATCCCAATAAGGTTTTTCCATTGCGTTGTGCGCGCTGTCAAGGAAAATTTCCTTGTAGTTGACTGCATGGCCGCTTCTCAACCAGCCGGCATATTCCGACTGATGACAGGCGATGCACCGATCGTTGATTTCCAGTATCTGTTGTTCATTAAGATGAATATCCTCATTTTGTATTTTCTTTGTATAATGCATGTATACCATATTCGCTTTGTCCATCAGGGAATGAACTCCTCCGGAGAGGGCGGTTCCATGGCATTCGGTGCAACGCACTCCGGCATGAGCGGCCGTTTTCCATCGAGCATGCGAAGGCGATATTTCATGGCAACGGGCGCAGGTATTTTCCGGATCGGATGTGTTCCATACTATATATGAACCTGTGATAACTGCAACAAATAGCAGGATCGATAAAGTAATCAAAATTTTCTTCATTAGAAACGATGGAATTTATGTTTATTTTGAGAGATCGGATTGTATGCTTTTAAAATTAGCCGCTATATATTCACCCGTACGGAAAGCGTTTGCCATGATTGTCAAGACCGGATTGAAGCCACCGTTATTGACCATAATGCTACCGTCGGCAATGAACAGGTTTTCGATTTCGTGAACCTGGCAATGCTTATTGACGACCGATGTTTTAGGATCGTTTCCCATGCGGCAGGTTCCTGCCTGGTGCTGTCCTCCACTCGGTTCTGACGATAAACCCGGTACATTGATCCAGGTTTTCAACGCTCCTGCTTCTTTCAAAATTTCTTCGGCTTTGCCTGCCAGGAAACGTCCATGGACTACATCCAGCGGATGCCGTCCGCCCGAAAGAGCAACCACAGGAATACCCCAGAAATCTTTTACCGAAGGATCGACCGAAGCGCGGGATTCGAATACCGGCATTTCCTGAATAGGCCCTACTAACCGCGAGAGCCGGTAATAGTTATTGCGCTGGAAATCTTTATGCTCTTTTCCCCAACGCATTGCTCCCGGAGGGCGGGTTCTTGTAAAATCGTAGGGTAGCTGGAAGAATTCGTTGGCCAGCAAACCTCCGCCGACAATTCCGGGATTATGGTGGCTGAAGTCGCAGAATGCCATGGTAGCGCCCGGCCCTGCATGATCGAGGACATCCCGGTCGAATATGCCACAAGCGCTGACGTAGGCATGACCCTGAAGGTTGCGGCCTACCCAGTCGTTATTGTTTCCTGCACCGTTGGGATGCAGCTTGGATTTGGAATTCAAAAGCAAGCGGGCTGTTTCTGTGGCCGCTCCGGAAACAATGATCACATCGGCTGTTTGCGTATTCCCTTTGCCTTTGTCGTCAAAATACCGGACGCCTTTAGCGCTCCCTTTGTCGTCAACGATTATTTCGGCTACCATGCATCCGGTTCTCACTTCACAATTTCCTGTTTGTAGAGCCACGGGTATTACGGTATTCCAACTACCGTTTTTTGCATTGACCGGACAGGCATAACCGCAACAGGTATGATTGCGGGTGCAGCCGGCTCTTCCGTTGTAAGGCACGGAATTACGTAGCATCGGAATTGGGAACGGATGTAAACCCATGCGTTTGCACGTATCGAAAAGCATCTGCCCTTCTTTATTCTGTTCGAATGCAGGCATTGGATAGGGCTTGCTTCTGGGGCCGGCAAACGCGTTGGTTTCATCACCGGAAACCCCCACTTCCCATTCTGCTTTCACATAATACGGTTCCAACTCTTCGTAGGTAATAGGCCAGTCGTCCAATGTAGATCCTTCCACAGCCCCGTAGGTGCTTTTCAGCCGGAAATCTTCGGGCATGAAACGCCATCCCATGGCGCCATAACTGACGGTTCCCGATCCTACACACGCGGCATTATGGTTGTACCGGTCGTCGGAAGGATCGACAATTTCCCGGCGTCCATCGGGATAGGCTATGACACGGGGATTTTTCTTCCAGTCGGGACCAAACGCACTCCCCAATACTTGAACCCGTTGTGAAATCAATTCGTCGTTGATATGTTTATCAAAATCCGGCCATTCGCCCCGTTCGAAGATGACGACCGAGAGTCCGTTTACCGCTAATTCTTTAGCCACGATTCCGCCTCCGGCGCCGGCGCCCACGACGATAGCATTTACATGTTTGTTTTTCATTTTCTGTAACGATTTTGTCCGAGTAACAACGGATAATCTAATTTTAACATTCTAAAACTCATATAATCTTTGTTTCCTCCATGTCGCGGGGAACCGTAAAATCCTTGCATCGTCCGGTCAAGAACTTTTCTAAAAAACTTTCCGGGAGGAACCGTCCATTGTTCTTGCGGCATTTCATTCTTTTCCATCATTTGCAGGGTATTGATTTGCAGTTCCGTGCTCAACTCTTCAAAGTTTTTGCTATACTTTGTCCGGCACCAGTTTTGCAAAGATTCTATTCCTTTTTGGAGCAGTTCTTTTTCTTCCGGAAACCTTCGATCAATTTGTTTGTCGATAAAATGAATCACACCGGCATCGGTTGCTCCGGGACAATCATCGGCCGGAATGATTCTTTCGCACAGAGCAATCAGACAGTCTGCTTCCTTATCCGTAATAACGATATATTTTCCCTGCGTTGAAGAAGAACAGGCAGGCAGCAATAAAAGACTTCCATACAAAAGCCCGGCCGTTTTAATAAATTCGCGTCTATTATAAATCATATCTGTTTTGTGTTTTTATCATTGGACAACAATGGTCTTTCACGGGGCAATATTAATCATTTTTTTCGAGATTTCAATAAGAATGCCGTAATAAATAATATAGGCGTAAGTGGGTATCCGGTTATTTCATAAAATCCGTGATCTGCCTAAGAGAATCGTCAATGGCCAAGCCCATACAAATGGCATCGGGGTATGGTTTTGCATAGCTTTTAACTAATATATGAAAAATTTTCGATATTTATTCCTGATATACACCGTCAATATCTTTGCCGAAATTGCCTTCGGGAGTTTCAACGACGATGTAAAAGAAGGATCGGTTTACTTGTTGCCTTGATAGAAAAGCGGTTGCATCGGCTTTGCTTGGAGCCGTGTATATTCGCCATACTTTGCCGGAATCCCGATCTTCACGAAGATAGACGGCTTTGTTTGCATTGCCCGGAGGCGGTGATATGGTGTAACTGGCATGTTTGTAATAATTATTGTCTTTCCCAAATGATTGCTGTGGAATTATCTTATCCTCAATGCCTGAAAGAAACGTAGCTGCCAGAACAATGAATGCCACAGGCATCAGAATATAAAAAAACTCAAGCAGACCTTGAGGTATATTCATTGAAGATAATTCTTCTTGACTAATAATGCTTATACTGAAAAACACCTTCCACAACAAACATAAACCGGAGAATACAATGGATATTACAGCCATCGTACGAATAAATTTTTTGTTTCGGTAAGTGGATAATAATGATACGGCAAACAAAGCAATCGATAAATAAAGCAGCAGATAAACAATCGAATTTATGGCATAAAGTCCTTTATAAGCTTGTCTGTATGTGATAGTAGTTACCAAGCCGAAAACACTTAATACAAGGTAGATGGAAACAGCGATCAGCAGTAGGATAATCAGGAATTTCTTTTCCTCTAACAATTCGTTAATGGTTCTTTCATTCAACAGGTAAATGCCGAGGATAAACAATAGAACAGTGGCTACCAACTGAAGGATATTCTGAATCATCATGTAAGGATTCGATACAAAGTACGCTTTTTGAAATAGGATCGGTAGAAGTAAGGTACTGATTATTGTTATAATAAACGCAATCGCATAAGCAACGGTCATCGTAATTCCGGCGCTCTTCAACCTTGCCTGTTCGTCGAAGGTTGTAAACGATCTTTTGGGATTAGTTCCGTATTCATTTCCTAATTCTTCACCCTCAGTCACCATCAATACAAACAGCCAGATTCCACCAACGATGGGAATCAATGAGATGAGAAGCATCCAGCCGCTTTTTCCCACATCGTGCAGGCGGCGAACTGCAACTGCCAGACTTGGCAGCGTAAGTACAAGATAATAACTCAGGTAAATAATTACAGTTTGGATGCCAATGACACTGCTATCATAGCCTTTGGTGGTAAACAGTAGAATGAGTGCTGTTAAAAACACCCATGCAATAAAAACAATACTATTAAACAGCACGAACATCCAGTATTCTTTTCGCCGCGCCCTTCCACTGAAATCAGCGTACTGACTTAAAACTTTGATAAACCATTTCATATTCTTTAATTATTTGAACAGTTAGTTATTGTTTGTGTTCTTTCATATACGGGAAAAGCATATTCCATATTTCTGAAGATGAGAAATAAAGCTTTCCCGGAGAATCATATTCGACTTCACCCGAAGTGAGTGTAGGCGGAATGTCCTGATTCAAACGGAGGCGGCCGATTGCTTCACCCGTATCTGCACGAACAAAAAGGATATCGACATAATACGTGTGTACATCCATTGTTTCATACACAGCATCTGTTCGGGTATAGGTTCTATTATCGCCTCTTACGGAACACTTGAAAAATCCGAGTACAGGAACGGAATTAGCACGAACGATCGATTTCCAGCGATCGAATTTGTAAAAGTTGATATACGAATCGGGTGATTTGTCTTTGAGATGCCACTGATTGGTAGTAAATTCCTTTGCCCCCGGTTTTAGCAAGTGGTCGTTTTGATCCGTTAGCTCGTAAAAAGGTCCTGAAATATACCCTAAAGACGAGAGAGGTTTACCTCCATACGATATCGTTAATAAGGGTGCGTATTGTTTATCCGCTTTCCTGAAAATCTCTTCGGGATTCAATCCCGAATACTTTTTCTCCCATTCATAAACAGCTTCCAGTTTCGATTCCATATCATCCGCATCCGGAGATAGTTTACATATACTCTTCAGGTATTCAAAGGCTGCATTTACATTTTGAAAAGATTTGCCTTCGAACAGCTTAGCTCCGTAACTACCATCGCTGGTCATGAGATAAGCGGAGAATCGTGTATCTTTATTATCGCCATTCAAGCCTTCTTCAAAATAAATCAACGATTTTGCTGCTTGGTAGTTGCTAATGATACCGTCATCCGAAGGAGGGAGGAATCTCGGCCGGTTCCTGCCGTTATAAATAATACAAACCGGCGAACAAATTTGTGCCGAATCAATGAATAGTTTACCTGCCGTGAACTTAGCCTTCGACCGGTCTTTAACGGCTTTAAGTATTTCACTGGCGCCTTCTTTGGCTTCAATCAATGCAAGCGATCGGTCGGCTTCGTCAAAAAGTTCCTTCGCATGCCCGTAATTGGACGTTTGGTCGTTATCAGTGACCTCATCATAGTTTTTCTCTGCCGTATTGAAAATCAATTGTTGTGTACTTGCATAAAGCGGATCTTCCGGCCTAATATGTTTCAACCTCTTGATAGCGTCTTCGTACCTTCCATTGGCGATATCTTTTTCTGAAGAACTTATAATTTCCGCCGGTGTTTTCATGGATTCCGCCAGTTGATTTAAGAGTCCCCAATGGAAAAGACTTAAAAATACAAACAATATCCACCAGCCGAAAATTTTCAGACGAGTGGGATGTTTGCTTTCTCTCAGAATCAAGCGTGGATTCACTAAACCGACGATGAATACGATCGGTGAGAGAAAAACAATAATGACTAATAAAATTGTTAATATTGCATTCATACTTAAAACCTCCAACCTAAAGCCAAACCCACTCGATTGCCGAAGGAACCAAATGTTTTGCTGTCAATCCATATATTATCTCCCAGCACCGTTATACGCTTTCCCGAAAAATCGATGGAACTACTACCCGTCACACGGTCGTTTATATCCAGAAACCAGCGTTTGGCAAAACTCCATTGGAATCCGACGAACACTCCTCCGATCACTGCATCTTTTGATTCCGGTTGCGGTGTAGGTATCCCACTGATATCAACCCCTTTGTAGGAAGTAGGCGAATAGGAATCACTACCTGAAATCTCTAACATTCCCAGAGTAGGGCCAAAGTGAACCTTCCATTTATCCGATAGATCAAATACCATGTTCCACATCAGCATCACTTCAAGTGAAGTATATACGTACGATACTTTTCCGTCGTTTCTGGTTTCTGAATTGACTATATGCCCGTTGGAGTCTATGGTCTCGGAAGTATAGCTGTATCTGTCAATCGTTTTCGATTCCCCAGTGCCCGTGTTTATATCAATAATAAACAAGTTTCTGGTCGAAGGCATAAAGCCAAATGTGAAATAACCACCTCCAAAAAAACTATCGCCTAACAAAAACGCCGAACCGCCCAGCGACAAATAGAACTTCCTTATTTTTTCCTGTCTCTGCTGTGTTTGTTCTATGTAACTTTGTGTTTGGTTTGTATAGTCAACTGATTGCCCCGTGTAGCTTTGCGATGGTTCTTCCAATCGTTGCGATTTTCCCGTTGATCGTTGCGTATGTTCATCCGAACTTTGCGATTTCTCCGTCGATCGTTGCGTATGTTCATTCGGATTTTGCGTTTGTCCCGTCGGTTGTTGAGTACGTCCTGTTGAACCTTGATTTTGCCCCGATGTCGTTGAGCCTTTAGAGTCAAACGTTTTCACTTCACCGTTTTGATACTGGATAGAGGCGATTTGGATTTTTAAGACCGTATACGTTTGACCATCCTGATCGTCGAAATTCTTGTACCGGATGTTATCCATATTTTCCCTCACCACTTTGGCAGTAATTTTCCTTGCATCTTTCAAAATAATAATATCCTGTGCCAAACAGGTACAGCTAATGGCTAAGAAGCACAATAGTAATAATGATTGCTTTGTTTTTAATAATGTTACCATGATTATAAAAATTAATTGTTTATGGATAATAGACTCTTTTCACATCTTCGCTTACAGTCTCTCCGTGCAGAATGTCGGAAGAAAGCTTACAGTCATTAAGAGCCTTTCTTCCATCCGACTCGTTCATAACCTCCAATCCTACTCGTGCCACCACAAGTCCCACTTTTATTTTTTGCTGGATATAATAAATCTTTCCGGCTTCAAGCGTCAGGTCGAGCGATGCATGATTTTCGGTATGGGAAGTAAAAGTATGTTTGCCCGGATCAAGAATGGCGTAAATGTATTGTTTGGGTTTAGTAGACCCTAACCCATTGCCATCACACTCTACCCCTATTGTAACAAGTTTTGCCAGGGAAGAAGGTCGAATAAAATAGACAATGGCTTTCCCTTCGATAGGCGCCAGATTTTTAGCGGCTTCGTCCGTAAGAGGCCCATTGATTGTATTTTGAGTAGTATGGGCAACCACAGGTTCATGGGATGTATTTTGAGTGGAACCGGCAACCACAGGCGTATTCGTCGTGTTCTGAGAGACGCCGCTTACCGCTGTTGCATTGTTGGTTTTTTCTTCACCGCTTCGGTCCACAGGATGATTGTTTGTTCTGTTTATCGGGTCCTGTGAAACGCTTTCGGAAGCATCTCCTCCAAACAATTTTTGGGATATGCTGCCGGCTGCCGCCAACAGGCCTTCCGTACCGTCGCGTACGGTTTTCGAACCGATACTGATAATCTTACCGGATGCAACATCGACTAATTTATACGCCATGCGAAAATTGTCATCGGAATATTTATCTACAATGGGATAATAGACTAAATCAGCTCCGACGGCTTGTCCCAATCGGGTCAATTGTTCAGCAGATACGGTGCCGCTAACCAAATCTTGTTTGATTGCATCCACTTCTTTTTGATAAATGTCGCTATAAGGCAACAATTGATACTCACCGGAATTCAATACACCGTCTTCGAATTGGACGGTAATATTACCCTTGATTTCATCACTCAACGATTTACCTCCGGTCTTCAGTACGGCGACCATCTTTTTACTGTCTTGATTTTGACTGTAAATACTACTACTCGAAAGTAGAAAAACCGTACATACTGCGATTGAAATAATGACCTGTTTTTTCATTTTTTTTGATGTTTATTTTATTCATTTTTTCATATTCTATTACGTGGCAAAATTATTAATAGCGATTTATACCTGCAACCCCCAAAGTAGGGAAAATGTATTGGATGCTGTATTACACTATTTTGAGGGATGGTGGAGATAAAATACAGATCGCATGATTTCACCGAATACTTACTGTGCAAACATGAAGTAATTTTCTTATGGTTTGACTTTGACGTCCGGAATCTTTACTGGAACGGGAGTGAACGCTTTCAATTTGAGTTTAGCCTCCGACACATCGATAGGAACATCAAATAGCAGTAATAACCATGTCTTTTCTCCGGATTTCAAATTGAATTTTAATTTTCCTTTCCATTTGTTGATCAAGCATTGATCTTTAGCGCCGCTTACTCCGGGCAACATAAATGCGATTGCAGTAGTCGGTTGATTGGTTTCATACAATAATTGGCAATCAAGGACACTGTCTCCTGGATTAATCATTTCAATCTCACTGTCTTCTGTACCTTTGTTTTCGATCCAGACCAAAAATTCCACAAATTTTCCTGACGGTACTTTTTTATCAGAGGTGAAGCGCTGAATGGTATACGTATATGTATTACCCGATGACCATTTTTCGTACGATTTATTATCGGATGGTACATTGCCATCGAACCATGTCCATGTACGTACCGATGCTATCGAATAATTAACATCGTGGTTCAAAGTCCCATCAATAGGCGCCATATTTTTTGCCGTGTTGTCCGTTAGGGGCTTATTGATTGTGTTTTGAGAAACGCCGGTCACCATTGATGCATTATTGGTTTTTTGTTCACCGCTTCGATCAACAGGATTACTGCTTGTTCTGTTTACCGGCTCCTGGGAAACGCTCCCGGAAGCATCTCCTCCAAACAATTTTTGAGCCATGCTGCCGGCTGCCGCCAACAGACCTTCCGTACCGTCGCGTACGGTTTTCGAACCGATACTGATAATCTTACCGGAAGCAACATCGACTAATTTATATGCCATACGAAAATAGCCATCGGAATATTTATCCACAATGGGATAATAAACCCAATCCGCTCCGGCGGCTTGTCCTAATCGGGTCAATTGTTCGACGGATACGGTACCTTCAACCAAATCCTGTTTGATCGCATCCACTGCTTTTTGATAAATGTCGCTATAAGGCAGCAATTGATATCCACCGGAATTTAACACTCCGTCTTCGAATTGGACGGTAATATTGCCATTGATTTCATCACTCAACGATTTACCTCCGGTCTTCAGTACGGCAACCATTTTCTTACTGTCTTGATTTTGACTGTAAATACGACTACTCGAAAGTAGAAAAACCGTACATACTGTGATTGAAATTATAACCTGCTTTTTCATTTTTTGGTGTTTATTTAATTCATTTTATCATATTCTATTTCGTGGCAAAACTATTAAAAGCGATTTATACTCACAACCCCCAAAGTAGGGAAAATGCATTCGAGGTTATTTTGCGCTATTTTGAGGGTTGGTAGAGATAAAATTCAGACGTAAAAAAATCGTTCTCTATTTCATAGTCGAAGGAACAAACCCGTTAGGGTTTGGATATAGGAAGAAAAATAGATGTCTGCCTCTCTCCTTTTTCCAAAATTTTCAAATATCCAAATAATCTTGTATTTTTGTCTAAATTTTTAAAGAAATACTATATGAATTCTGATGAAAAAATGTCCGGATTACCTGAAAATGCTTTTCGGGAATTAAAGGAAGGAGAGGAATATAAACCGATTTTGTCTCCAACGGGAAAATATCATGAAGTTACGCCCTGGTCGGTAACTTGGGGCGTGTTAATGGCGATATTGTTTTCGGCAGCAGCCGCTTATTTGGGTTTGAAAGTAGGCCAGGTTTTTGAAGCTGCCATTCCGATTGCCATTATTGCTGTTGGATTATCGTCGGCTTTCAGTCGCAAGAGCGCTTTGGGTGAAAATGTCATTATTCAATCCATCGGCGCAAGTTCCGGCGTCATTGTAGCCGGAGCTATTTTTACTTTGCCGGCCATTTATATTCTTCAAGCTAAATATCCCGAAATGACAGTCCATTTTATGCAAATATTTTTCAGTTCGGCTTTGGGAGGCGTACTGGGTATTTTATTCTTGATTCCTTTCCGGAAATATTTTGTTTCCGACATGCATGGCAAGTATCCGTTTCCTGAAGCTACGGCAACGACGCAAGTGCTTATTTCGGGCGAGAAAGGAGGAGATCAAGCGAAGCCGCTTATTTTAGCAGGTATCATCGGTGGAGTTTACGACTTTATTGTGGCTTCGCTGGGATGGTGGAATGAAGAAATCAGCAGCAGGATCATTGGCGCCGGCGAAATGGTGGCTGATAAATTCAAGCTATTGTTTAAGATTAATTCCGGAGCGGCCATTTTGGGGTTAGGCTATATTGTCGGTCTTCGATACGCAACGATTATATGTGCAGGTTCGTTTCTGGTGTGGTGGATTATTATTCCTATGATGTCGTTATTCTTTGGCCATACGGTTATTGATCAATGGAATCCGGCGGTAACAATACCGGTAGGCGCCATGTCGCCCGAAACCATTTTCAAAGAATACGCCCGTGCAATCGGAATTGGTGGAATAGCAATGGCCGGCGTCATTGGCATTATACGTTCATGGAGTGTAATAAAAAGCGCCTTAGGCTTGGCTGCCAAAGAAATGAAAGGGAAAAGCGTTGCTTCGGGAAAAGATATTATCCGGACTCAGCGCGATATATCCATGAAATGGATTTCCATCATCAGCATTTCAACATTGGTTTTAATATTACTGTTTTTCTATATCGGTGTCGTTCATAATTTGCTGTTTGCATTGGTCGGCTGGTTTTTGGTGACGGTTATTGCTTTTATGTTTACGACGGTAGCCGCTAATGCCATAGCTATTGTTGGAACCAATCCTGTATCGGGAATGACGTTGATGACATTGATATTGGCATCGGTAGTTCTGGTTGCTGTCGGGTTGAAAGGGACTTTCGGAATGTTAGCCGCATTAATTATGGGTGGCGTTGTATGCACAGCGCTTTCGATGGCAGGCGGCTTTATTACGGATCTAAAGATCGGTTATTGGATTGGCGCCACTCCTGCCAAGCAGGAAAGTTGGAAATTCTTGGGAACTATTGTTTCAGCAGCAACGGTCACGGGAGTTATCATGGTTTTAAATTCTACATACGGTTTTACGGGAAATAGCTTTTCTGCACCTCAGGCCAATGCGATGGCAGCCGTGATTGACCCATTGATGACCGGTTCCAGTGCACCGTGGTTGCTTTATGGAGTCGGAGCTTTATTAGCTATTGTTCTCACTTTTTTGAAAATACCTGCATTGGCTTTTGCATTGGGAATGTTTATACCTATGGAGTTGAACGTTCCGCTATTGGTTGGCGGCGCTGTCAGTTGGTTTGTCAGTACGCGTTCAAAGGACAAAGCATTGAATGCAGCGCGCTTGGAAAGAGGAACTTTATTGGCTTCCGGATTTATTGCCGGAGGCGCTTTGATGGGTGTAGTCAGTGTAGTCTTACGCTCATTCAATATCAATATGATTAATGAAGTCTGGCTGAAAAGTCATCTTTCAGAAGTTGTTGCAATAATACCGTATTTTGCCTTGATCGCTTATTTGATTTGGGACAGCATGAGGGCTAAGAAATAATTTTATTGGATAATCATTTTGGATATACTATTTCCTCCCCACACCGCAG
>Ga0123357_10005884_pt1 | contig 14799 bp, 11 predicted proteins | sample TergutEmb28metaG_FD_89873 | JGI IMG/M metagenome (GOLD analysis project Ga0123357, IMG submission 89873) | Embiratermes neotenicus P4 segment gut microbial communities from Petit-Saut dam, French Guiana - Emb289 P4 | ecosystem: Host-associated > Arthropoda: Insects > Digestive system > Gut ...
ACATTCTTCAGATGGTTCAGAGAAGTCCGCGTCTGTCCACTCGTAGAATGGCCTCTCGCATCGGCGTATCACGTATGCAGGTGTGGCGAACTTTACATGAGGAATATTTGTATCCTTACCATGGTCAAAGGGTAAAACATCTGGAACTAGGCGACCATGCTCAGCGTATGGATTTGTGCCACTGGATAAAAGCTCATCCCGAATTGTTAAGCGTCATTTTATTCAGTGATGTGGCGTCTTTTACCCGGGACGGTGTAAATAATTTACGAAATGTGCATACGTGGTACCATGATAATCCACATGAGACAAGTGGAAACATCTTCTAAAGGAGATTTACAGTGAATGTATGGTGTGGTGTGCTTGGTAACAAGTTGATCGGAACTTTTGTCTTTGACAACAATTTAACGGGAATTGCGTATGAAGTCTTCCTGCGGAATGAGTTAACAGGTTTGTTTGAAGACGTCGCGTTAATGATACGGAGCCAAAGGTACTTGTATAGTAGGCTTATACCGGAATGCGCGGTCAGCAATGTTACGTCACCGCTGGCCAGTCATGTTTCAAGTATAGTTCTTGGAACCCTAAGGACAACTATGACATGAGTGCGAGTGTTTTTGTAGTTCAATTTAATGGCTTTATGTCACTCACAATGTAGTTTGATGTTAAGTACAGATATTAACATTACTGAAAACATATTCCTGCCAGTTTTAATATGTATTTGGTAATCAGAAAGTGTGTAACAGCTGTAAAAGTTTCAAACTTCACAGACCATTATCTTCCTAACTTTTCAAATTTGGACATAGGTGTTTTGGGTTATATCGGTATACTTTAATATAAGGAACACCCTCCCGAAGTATGGTACATTCCTCCTGGGACATCCTGTATAAACAGTATAGCTCTCCTTACATTCCTGGATCTCGGTGCTATAGACTATTAGGCCTACTTCCGTATTACAGCATGCTTACACATAAACACGTCTCACATATGTGATTTTCCCTCACTTGAAGAAAATCGTGTATGTAAAAATGAGCCAAACGTTATTACATGACATGTCTTGTCATTGCGTGTAACAATGAACATTAGCAGTTCACTACATGCATACCAAATCACGACACAAAATACTTCTCAATTTACTTAAAGTTAAGAAGCCTCTAATTAATTTCTACCATATAGATGAATATGTTGTTTGTGGGACGATTACTTTACTGGACAAACGTCGATTGTCACCCTCTGCCAGCACACTTCATTTCAATTCCCCAGTTAGCTCACTGTCCACTTGAAAGTTGGAGTAGCCAATGTCAGTTACAACGTGTTTTGTCAAGTATGGTAAAAGTCTCGTCCAAATACAAAATTATTAGTCTTTAACCTTTTGACGCCTAACGACAACTATAGTGGTCGTACCGCATCGCTAACCTCTAAACATTGCATTTTATACATTTATTCAACAAATACATGTACTGACTATTTTAAATATGGTGTATACTATGCGTTTTTTTTTCCTCTTCAAAATGCAGTTTGTTTCATAATTATAACTTATTTGGTTCCTGTTTTATTCATATTTTATATACAAGGTGTGCTAAAATTAAAAAAAAAAATTCCGGCGCCAAAAGGTTAACATATATGAGTTGTTTGGTAGGGATTTACGCTCCTTTGTGCACTTGTACAGAACTGTTTATGGAGATCTAAACCATTCTGTGTATTTGTAAGTTGCTGAGTCCTGGACATCTACGGCATTTTGTGTACTTGTAAGGTGATTAGCTGGCTTTCTAGAGATCTGCGCCATTTTGTGCACTGTTATCTGTTCACAGACATTATTTACAAAGTTGCCAGCCCTTTGGGCTTTATGATGAGCGGCATTATGATGGAATTGTGGGGCAGACGGCTAACTGTTCAGATTGCTGTTTCCTCTCTCTGTATTGGCTGCTTCCACATCATACGATCAACTACTCATACAGACTTCCTTGTTGTGTTATCAGTGTGTCGTTTTGGGATAGGCCTCTGCATTCCGGGCCTTTTTGTAAGTAAGATACAGAGGAACTAGTGATATATGGTGAAAATGTGAAAATAATTACAACAAAACAAGAAAACTGAAACAGCACCCACAATATATTGTAAGGGGTAAAGGAGTTTATTTTTAATATTAATTGATAGTATTGGCCAAATATATAATTATAGACACGCACGCACACACACACACACACTTTCTGAATGGAGCAGAGTCCTTCTTCAGAAGCTAACAGTTGCTCATCTAGTCAGTAACTTACTCAAATATTATGGAAACCAAAGGCTCATTAACGCTTTAAAAACAGCCCGCCAACTGGCCCTAACCCGAGCCAGGCAAATCTAATACTATCCTACGCCTTTAAAAATCCATCTCAAAATTATGTTCCCATTTAAGCCTGTATTTTACAAGCGATTCTATCCCTCAGGTTTCCCCACCAAAATTCTCTATGTAAATTTCCTTTGCCTCATAAATGCTACATTCACCGCCAAAATCATTCTTCTCCTTTCGATCACCCAAATAATGATTGGTGAGGGGTACAGATCATTCAGTTCCTCATTATATAGTTTTCTCCACTCCCATGACACATCTTCCCTCTTAGAATCACATATGTTCCTCAACACCATATTCTTAAAAACCATAGACTACGTTTCTCCCGCAGTGTGAGCGACACGGTTTCAAACCCAAATAGAACAGAAGTCGAAATCATATTCCAGTATACTGTATAAGAAAAAATTTTTTTAGGAAGAAACTGAAGATAAAAATTCTGTGCCGAATGACAGCAAGCGTTCCCTAAGATCAGTCTACACTGAATTTCTCCCTGAAGAGGATTTTGTTTCGTCAGTGCTGTTCCCACATACAGAACTCTTGCACCCTTTCATAGGACTTATGATTTCGCCCTGCATTCTGATCTAGAGTCATGACCATGTACTTAGTGTTATGTCTAGTCAAGTCTCCTTAATAGGAACTGAAAAATATTCTCCGTTCTTCTTTGCAGTATGTTGGTTTCCGCCAGTATATTAAAATTATTAATATTTACGTGAAGCTGATGTGAGCCATTTAATTTGAAGCCATCCTGCTTTATCTGAAACTCCCTAAAGTAATACTGTAAAACAAACTTTAAAAGCAATTGCAATAAAGTATCTACTTGTTTCAAAATTTCTTAATAAGAAATATGTCACACAACATTTTCCTAACCGGTATCTGCAGTAGCTTTCATTCAGATACAATTTTATTAGCCTTACTATTATCATGTGAATACCAAACTGATTGACAGTATTATACAAGACCACACTGCAAACCAGCTGTTGTACTGCTTCATTGTGCTTCTTTTACCTCACGTATTTGAAGAAAATGAAATATAACAACTGTAGTTGATCCGTTGCGTCAAAATCCACACTAACGATGTTGGATAACATTTTGTACGTAGTGGACTATAGTTACTATAATTCGTTTTTATCGTCCACGTTATAAATATAAATATAAATGATTATGCCTTACATTCCACAGCCAATTTCTGCTTCCTCTAGTTAGAATTAATAATTTTATTCAAATCTGAACGAATTTTCCTACCTCCTGCTTTATTCAAACCTATTGTAATTTTACAACTGGTAATTTGTGGCTTTGTAGATTTTGAATAGCCATCTCAATACCAAAAGCATTGGGATCAGGCACTAGTGGCTCTGCTGTACATATTTCTCTCTGCCTAACATGATTAACACCAAGTGCATTCTGTTGCTCAGAGAAAGAGAAAAAATTATTTGAGGGTCTGTAACCGAATGAACATTCCCACCTTTACTCTATTAATTATATAAATGTATATAAATTATTATGATAGCAATTTATTTTTCTCACAGACTCTCATAATATTATGTTAAAGCAGTACTTTAAATATCGCACTATGCAGTCTTGCGTATGATGAAAACAGTTTTCTGCGTAACTATGAAATTATTATCCCGTTTTTTCTAGAAGGTAATAACACTGAAATGTACATTTACAAAGCAATACGTAGACAATTAAGAGTCGTCCTTCAGATATGTAATTTAAAAAATTCAATCCATTCTTTACAACAAGAGGCGTTCTCAAACATATTCCGGACAAAACTTGTGAGATTCTGAGTCTTAGGGTCGTGGGATGGACTGCATGCATGTTGTCAATTGTTACCGCTGTCCACATTAATACCACGTCCGAAAGTCACTGCCGATCAACACAAATGTTACCGGTCCATTTCATACTATACTTCTTACTAAAGGGACTTTCGCCAAGTTTTTCAATTAGAGGAAGCGGAATGGCTGAGACTTTGAGGTCAAAATATGGCCTGAGCAGTGGAGGATGTTCTCATTCGTCAGGACATGAACGGTATACATTTTGTTGATGAGGAATATAAGTGGTACTGGAAGTAGAATATATTGGTAAATAACTCCACAATATATTATTATCCTATTTAATAAAATTTACTGAAATATACAGTCTTAATAATCGTTTACGCCCATCTTACAAAAGCTGCACTTTTTCGTATCATAAGATTGATAATCAATGTGTGCATTGCGAAATGTCTGCTAATTACAACTTTCTGTGCTATGAGCTGTGTGCCTGCCCTCGGTAATTATCCGACAGGAATGGCTCTAGCATCTCGACTAGAAGGCTTACAAACACAGGATTTCTTGAAATGGCATAAGTGATATCTCAATCCTATTATAATATCGGTGACTTATATGTCAGATTTGACATTCCTAAAAGGTATTCTTTCCAATTACGGGATTTTTCAGGCCAAGGAAGATGCTGTTCCGCCATCTGCAGGACAGCCTTCATTAGGCAACTTTGCACAATACTTGCTGGGCAAAATTAAATAAAATAGATATGGAAAAAAATCGTCTTCGGGGAAAAATGCTGAAAAAGATTTTCTGTGTTACAGTGCTGTGAAATTACAGCAGAAAATAGAATTGTTAAGTGGGATGTATGTTTATAGCAACTATTGGGTAAGATTATTAACGTAGATGTTTGTTATAGGAGATGGTGAATTGTAATACCTGAAATTAGTACATATTAAAACTTTTAATTTTTTTCTTTCCTTATATACCTACATATGTTAGTTTCTCTCTACAGACAGAACTTTTACTTACGTAATTATACACCAACCGATCTCAGTGGCCACGCTGTTTCAGGCGTAGGTCTGCGGCAGCTTACCTGCTGAGATTGTGGGGTCGAATCCCACCGCGGGCATGCATGACTCTCTGTTGGGTTTGTTGTGTGTTGTCAGGAAGAGGTATCTGCGTCGAGCTGATCATTCGTCCAGAGAGAACCTACCGACTGTGCAGCGTCGTTGTGTGTAGTTTAGAATCCTCGTGAATGAATAGCCCTGGATCACGAAGGGCTTTTTCACAAATAAAATGTTACACCAGTCACAGAATAAAGGCCACATGTCTTCTGTATTGCAGGGGAAGTGCTGAATGACAGCGGGCTAAGGAGGGATAGATTGGGGAATGTTATGTATTTATTGATGACGTCAAAAATAAATGTTTTTTAAATCGTGTGTTTATCGTTTTTCCTTATACTTTTATTTTATTTGTAAATCTGTAGCGTCCCCATTGCCATGCTTTCTTAGGAGGCAGTCTCCTTCAGCACTTCATTTAAGAACACAATAAAAATTAGACTTTACCAAATTGGGGCGCTAAACCGCACTAAGCGGTCATTACGTTAGAAGAAGTGTGTTCTTCTATAATAACCGCCATTCATATCCATTTATAAAAAATAAACCAAAATATTTTCCCTTCTACTCTATTCCAATTTCAGATACAACTTTTCACCACCTTCCATAACCAATCCCTTCACACTTGTATCCACACCCACATAAGTAATTGTAATTAAACATATTTGGAAATTGGTACAGTCGTGGATAAAAAAAATGCAAATATTTCGTCTCTTCATATTTTGACAGCAATGCACTTGTGGTTTTGTAACTTAGTTAAAGGATCTATGAAATGGAAGTGAAAGGAAAATATTAGGAACAATATGTGGCCAGTACAGGGGAAAGGGCGCTGGCGTGTTGAATGGAATAGATAGAGGGCTAAATGTAGTGGATGGTATTGAAATTAGAAGACTAGGATAGGCGTGTCACTTCTTGAGAGTGGAAGGTTAAAGGACCACTTCAGGAAAATGAGATTCTCTGTGAGAAATTCCCCAACAAAATTACAGCAGGGAAAGCAAGAAAAAGAAAGGAGAAAGTTGGCCAGATTGTTGCATTGCAGTTCCTAGGAAGAACAGGTTGGAGGAGTTAAGAAGTGGATACAGAAGAAGGGGGAAGACAGGGTCCGGGAGGGGCAAGCGCCACACTTGGACGGATGTGGCACTTGACCTATTGTAACATTAACTGTTATGATGCTACTTATTCAGGCTTTCTCTTCACAAGTTCCCCCACAATTTTTAGTTCACAACTGCTTTTATGGCATATTTTATGTAATGTGCAGAATGGGCATTGTTTGCGTAATTCGTACTGCCTGATGAAAGCTTGGTAAAAAGGCGGAAATTTTTAGCATTAAATTAAATGTGTTAAACAGCATAATGTAACTGTGATTGACTGTCTGTCAGTGCTGCGTGTAGCTGTACACTGTATGTGTGTTGGCAGGGCATTGCTTGGTTGTTCATATAAGGCTTATCCAGAGCTGAGATTGTGTAGAGTTTAACGGAATGTTGTTCACCGAATAATTAATTGCACAAGATGTGGAAATGTGATGATATTCTGAGTGTTATACATGCTCATGAGCATGCATTGTTTCATTTGTTACAGTTCCATCTGCAAGAGATGGCTGATCCCAGGCTAAGAGGAACTCTTTCTGCCTGCATCCCCCTGACACTCTATATTGGCTACGTACTGAATTATATGATTGGCTTCAATATCACTTGGGAAATTTCAGCACTTCTGGGAGGTGGCATTGCATTGATAGCCGTAGTGGGCAATTGTTTTCTGCACGAGAGTCCGGTGTGGTTCGTCAGAAACAACCGCATCAGCGACGCTAAGAAGGTCTTCATTTGGTTGTGGGGATCTGTGCATCATGTACAGGTAAGACCCACTCACCCACTGTACATCTACTGAACGCTGACACACTGCAGCAAGTTACACAGTTGTGCATGATTTAGAATATTCCGCTGAAAACAGAAAACCTTTACTGGATCAGCAGTAGCTACATTTCAGTATGACTTAAAGACATTAAGACAGGTGCTGAAAATTACCTCCTTCAAATCACAAAACTCTTTGATACGCGGTCAATACAGCATTCTGAAATGTTTGAAGTTCGGTTTAGAAACTGCAGATATTGCGAGACTGAAATTTTGTTTACGGTCTTTATTTGTGTGTGTATTATTTTATGAACTTCATCCTTCCAGCTCAGACGATATTCACCTGGTGTCGAATTTGTCGGAGCAGCAAACTGCAAAACGGCAGCTAGTTATTCGGTCAAAAAAAAAAAAACTCTTACTAAAAGCATTTTCACCGTCTTTCTGTTCGATCAGCTTTACCTGATGGCTGGAATTTATTGACGACAGCGTCTAATGGTGGCAAGACTAACGGCTATTTTGGGGCAGCCTATTGGCACCCTGAGCATCAGCAGGTTGTGATTGTTCATCGAGGTACTCAGCTGTGGACAGACCTAGCTGGTGTTGTTCTTAAGCACCATGTTCTACAGATGAGTTCTGCTAGCACCTTTGCACATAAGATTGTTGAAGTTCCGCGAGTAGTTAATAAAATTAAGGGGGTCAGATTTCAACTGTTCTTTACCGGCCACTGTTTGGGCGGTTGGTTAGCACACGTAACTATCTTCGCCGCTAGGTATCTTAAGACAGGAGAAAACCTTTTGTTTAGAAGTAATGACAGAAAATATTATCATCCCCACACAGTAGTTTTTGACAGCCCAGGTTGCAAAAACATGTTGTCAGAATTGAGAGATGAGTTTGATATGTTCCTGAGTGGAAGTTCTATGGACATAGAACTCTTAGATATCACTAGTTATCTGGATCCTATCACTACTTACATTTTCTAAAGAAAAACATGAAATGATAATATGCATGTTGTGTCTTTCTGAATTAATTTTGTCCGAAAGAATGCTGTGTCCGAATGCTATTGTTGCATTGACAGAACTCAGCTAACCAAGTTTAATGCCATGTGACTATTCCACTGGAATTGTAATTCGATCAATATCTGTTCTACGAGAATATTTATTTTCGTTCGTCTGTAACGTAAAGCAGCACTGGATCGGGTGAAATGTTATACACTGCGTCATAAAACCTGTCATTTAAAAGAAAGTATTCTGAAATCATATTACTGTCGCCGAAGTTACAAATTCGCTCCACATCCTCCATTGTTTCTTCTAAAATGAAACGTTCCTTTTTCCTTTCCTCTTCTGTAACAAAAACTCTATCAACAATTTGAACACCAATCGACGTGCTGTTCATTTCGAATTAAATGTTACAGGGGTACGGCGATTTTTAAACTTCCTAATACTCTCTTTACAATGTTTTTTAAACTTGTATGTTTAAACAAAATATATCACGTTTTACATTGTGAAAATGTGTTATTAATGTGATGGATGTGTAAAGACTGGGTATATGGTACAGGGAAATGTTAAGGGCATATGGACCGGTGGTAGAGCGAGGAATGTGAATAGTGAGATGTGATCAGGAAATGGGGGAGCTGTATAAATATCTGGACAGAGTAACAGGCATTAAAAATAAAGGATTAAAATATACTGGCTATGTAGTTATAATGGTTCAAGGAAGGAGATTTTAAGTATTTGAGAGTAAAACCTTAAGTAAGTAGAAGATGGGGAAAACCTAGATTTAAATAGATGGGAGATATGGAGAAGGATCTAACGGAAATGAAATTTAAGAGATGATGACAGAAAGCACTTGATAGGGATGAATGGAAGTCCGCAGTTAAGTATGGCAAGGCTGTCAGAGGGCCATGGAGCTGAGAAGTAAGTTTCACTTTGCAATTCATATTCACGAACACAGTTTATTTCTGTTACTGACAGCTAATGGAACAGAAACATTTGGAAGCCTTTAGTTTGTATGTGTGACTGACTGCATGGCTATGGAAATATTGGGAAATTAACCAGGCAGAGCCGACAAGCTGGCCGAGAGTTTGAGTTCCGTACTCGGTGTGAAGTTCCGTGTATCAGCATTCTTATAGCGGTTCAGGGCCCACCGTGCACATTTGTGACATGAACCAATTTGAAAATATTTATTTTTCATTTGGAAATGGAGTTCAGGGAATATCCTGCAATGCCCACATTTCCTTAAATACCTGAAGTCTGGATTTTTGTTTGGGCAAAAATTCTTCATACGTCTAGGCGTCACACCAAAAGGGTGTAAAGGCGAGCAACTCAATATATTATACGTATTTTGGTTTTTGCTTTTAAACGAAAATAACTGCTTGGCTAAAGCCGGGTTTTTCAAACATAATATCGTTGGTTTATGCTATTTAAAGAAGGAAAATTATTAATAAAGGCAGAAATTAATTGTAAATTAGGTGAATCCATTGGACGCACGTGGGTCTGCATTCTCTCAATTGCCGGGAAAGCGGGTTCGAATCCCGCCGGTGGAGTGGATGTTCTTCTGTTGTTAGTGATATGTGTTTTGCACATCGAGAACTCTGCGACAAGCCGATCTCTCGTCCAGAAGGTTATGTCAAGTGTGTGTGACCAGGTGTGACAATAACCCTCTACATGTACAGTGTGTAACTTAAAGAGGTTAGGCAAAAACTTTTTGCACACAATTAATATTTTACGTCTTTAATAAAACAAAATTTCTCAGCACGTTTGGACATACACGTACGGTACAGTACCGGGTATAAGTGACGCCACATAATTGTGAATTTCCTAAAATAACCAGGTGTGAGCAGAAACATAGTTTCATGGCAAAGATGATGTATTGAAAAAAGAAACCACAAAAATTTTGAATAATACTTCATGTTTCCTTTCAGGCGGAGAGAGATGTAGAAGAGCTTTTAAAAAGAGTGGAGGACGAGAAGAGAGCTGTGGCAAACGGAATGGGTTTGAGTGGAACATATTGTGGGAAATGGAAACAGTATTTGAAACCGCACGTATACAAGCCATTCATTATCATACATGTTTTCAACCTTACGCCTGTTTTGTGTGGGACGTACCTCCTTGGATTCTGTGTTTTCGATATCATCTCAGGTGGGAAGACAGACGGCAGTTTGGATATCGAAGACGTCATGAATTTAATATTAACTGTAAAGTTTGTATTTCTTGTTGCCACTTGTGTAATTTTATTGTGCGTTGGACATCGAATAATTTGTTTGTCATCAGGTGTGGGCTCAGGTATTGTGGCAGTACTGATTGGTACACTTGTTTATATGCAGACGATTCACATATGGATAATAATTGGTTTGATTCTCTTATACGTGGCATTCAATACATACGGATATTTTGTGATGGCACAAACATTGATTGGAGAAATATTGCCATCTAATATTAGGTGTGTTGGTGGGGCTTATATTTTCACCATGCATTATATTGTTGCACATTTTGAAACTAAATACTTCCCTTCAGTCCTCACAGCAGTTGGTACCCACGTCCTATTCTGGATATTTGGTGTGTCTTCGTTGATGTGTTCACTGCTTTTGTACCTGATGTTACCCGAAACAAAAGGGCGCTCTCTTGTGCAAATAGAAGAATATTTCATGCAACCAAATGTTTTATGGCTTACAAGAAAGAAATGCCAGAATATTAGGAACACAATCATATAAAAACATATGTGGAATAAAAATTATCTAGCTTGACAAGTGAGTGATATATGTTAACATTTTCCGAAATCCGTGAATTTCCATAAATGTAATTGAATATAATAATTAGGTCAACCACGTAATAATAGAGACAGTACAGATTTTTCAATATTCTATATATTTTCCTTTATTACACAATTATTATTGAGCCAAACAAAATGCACTTACAGACATTCATTACTAAAATGCCCAAGTATCACCATCAAGGAAGAGAAGATGCTCGGAATTCCTGTTAAGACGGACAGTCCGGCAGGCCGCCAAACACTCAATAATTCCCAAGCAGAATGTACGGGAGTTTTATTGTGTGTAATTATGGAATAATTGCAGTTAAACCTGAACTGTACTGGTGACAACTATCGCCGGCAGGCTCTTCATTACCGTTAACACTCACTGACCGTCCAGCTTCATTCTCTGTTGCTCAGTCAATGTTCCAGATACACAGCAGACTGCTGCTGCAGAACAAAGCAGCTACTATTACATGCTTTAATCCTCACACTGCTCGCGCGATAAAGACTTAGCGTGTCCAGTTATAAACAGAAAAGTATAGAAGGGAATTATATTCCTCCCTTGTCTGGTCTGCTTACTGAGAAGTGCAAGTGTAAAGAAATGGTATGAGTTACACGAAGGCGAGAAATAAGCATGATAAAATTAAGCTTATGACTTACTACTGTACATAAAAATGTTACAAAGGAAGAAAGAAACCACAACAACAAAATTAATATATGTCAAATACACAACAATGAACTTCGGCCACTTATGGACCCATTCCTGTCTCACACATTCAACAACCTTTTCAGTGGTCTTCATTGATTTCCTCTACAAGTTGGTCTGCAATTTTATTATCATTGGTAATTTGTCACGAGGCATTTTTTAATACTTCCGACAAAATTAGTTTGAAATTGAACTTTTCAATAGCTGACTAATGCACGGAAATTATGGAATAAACTAATAAATGAGTCCATTCCTTGAATTATTATTATTATTGTTTTATTACTATTACCTCCTATAATTTGGTGGTTTTTCTGAGCCATCATCAGGGAAAAGCGAAAGAAATATATAATATTTTTATTAGGAAACGCTGACAGTGCGTGTAAGAAATGCAGCAAAAAGTTAAATATATACAGTATATAAAATATCAAAGTGTGTTTTACCAAATGTTGTACAATTGGATTGCCTTAAAAACAATTAAACATTAAACAGTTCCAACTTGTTTCCGCGTAATGACCATCACCAGGGAGCGCAATATTTGTTCTTGCTGAAATAATCAATTAAAATACATTGATGTGGATATTTGGGTGGGTTGTGGCTGTATTAGTTATTTGGTCTGCAATTGAAAACATTGTGTCAAGTACCGTAAATTTAGTATTTTGAAAACAAAATGAATGGTACGGAAATATATTGGACATACTGTTATTAGTGTACGTATGGTGTGCAGTTCGGAGAGTTATGGAATGTGTAGCTGGCCACGTGACCCTTAGGTAAAAATGAGGTAAAAATTAAAAGCTGCAAGTTTGTTTTCAACGGGGAGGATAGAACAGAATTGTATGGGAAAATCGGAATGTGTGGGTTTGGTATAAAATGTATGGAAACATTAATATGTTTGTGTTTGCTATACACTGTATGGTAACATCAGTATGTGTGTATTTGCTATAAACTATAGGGTAGTATGTGCGGGTTTGCTATAAACTGTAGGGAAACGTTAGTATCTGTGGGTTAGCTATATGTGAGGGTTTGCTATAAACTGTAAGGTAACATTAGTATGTGTGGGTTTGATATATACTGTATGGAAACATCAGTATGTGTGGGTTTGCTATAAACTGTATGGTAACAGCAGTTTTTTGGGTTTGCTATAAAAATTATGGTAAAAGCAGTATGTGCAGTTTTGCTATAAACTGTATGTTTACATCATTATATGTGCGTTTGCTATAAACTCTATGGTAACAACAGTATATGTGGGTTTGCTATAAACATTACGGCAACATTAGTATGTGTGGGTTTGCTATAAGCTGTATGGTCTCATCAGTATATTTGGGTTTGCTATAAAATGTATGGAAACATCAGTATGTGTGGGTTTCCTATAAACTGTAAGGTAACACCTGTATGTGTGGGTCTGCTTAAAACTGAATAGAATTATCTGCATATGCGTGTTTGCTATAAACTTTATGGTCTCATCAGTATGTTTGTGTTTGCTATAAACTGTAAGGTAACATCAGTATGTGCGGGTTTGCTGTAAACTGTATGGTCTCATTAGTAAATTTGGGTTTACTATAAAATCTATGGTAATATCAGTATGTGAGATTTTGCTGTAAACAGAATCTTACCTTCAGTAAGTGTGGGTTTGCTATAAACTGTTTGATAACAACAGTGTTTTTTGATTTGCTATAGACTGTAGAGTAACATCAGTATGTGTGCGTTTGCTATAAACTCTATGGTAACATCAATATGTGTGGGTTTGCTATAAACTGTATGATAACATCATTATATTTGGGTTTGCTATAAACTGTATGGTAACATCAGTGTGTGTGGGTTTGCTATAAACTGTATGGTAACATCAGTAGGTGTGGGTTTGCTATAAACTGTACGGTAACATCAATATGTGTGGGTTTGCTATAAACTGAATGATAACATCATTATATTTGGGTTTGCTATAAACTGTATGGTAACATCAGTGTGTGTGGGTTTGCTATAAACTGTATGGTAACATCAGTAGGTGTGGGTTTGCTACAAACTGTATGGTAACATCAGTATATATGTGTTTGCTATGAACTTTATGGTAACATTAGTATGTTTGTGTTTGCTATACACTGTATTTTTTTCATTTCATTTATTTGGTATTCCAGAAATCCACCAAGGTGTATATAGGTCTTGTCAACAGATAACAAACAGACATAGTACAAAATGTTTCACTATAATAAAATATATATAATAACAACTTGTGTTTGCTATACAGAAATAAGTCAAGTCAAGTCTATACAGATAAATGCAATCAGCTCAGAATGTACAATGTATGGGTACATACGTACTTAATATACTTAGGCAGAAACTTAAAATATTCCATGAGTACTAACCTAGTGCCCATAGGCATTCATTCATTTATTTACATTCCGTGGATCTTAACAGATCTAGAACTAGTTATTTGTTAATATAATAAATATAATAAATAAAGGCATATATAGATATAATGTCATTACAGTTAGGGAGCTGCAAGATGGCGGACTCCGTAGTGGATATTGAATTCAATCCCAAGTGTTTTGGCGATAAAGTCATAATAAACGACAAAAGCGAATGTGAATTCTGCTTCAACATTACAAGTGAACTACAAATATTACACGAAGAATTAAGCTCAGCCAGACTAATAATTAAACTGCTCCAAACAGAAGGCAATGCAGTAAACGCTTTCGACATCTCAACAAACCGAGGAACAAACAACGACGCGGGAAATGAATGGAAGACAATGCCGGCCAACAAAGATGTAGCCAGTTGACCAACAACAGTGCAACAACCACAACCGATCCCTAAAATAACAAATCGGTACAAAGTTCTAGATAACCATCACTTCCAGCCACCGACACATCAACAACACAATCATGTAAGTAGCTTACCCACTGCTAAAAAAGAATACAGCAGAGCAACACACAGTGTGAGTACGATACAACAAATTAAGGAAGTGAGAACAACAACAAGAAAACACAGGCCAAGAAAAGGAGTAAGATATTAGTCATAGGAGACAGACACGCAAGAGGATGTGCCCTGGAAATATGACATAACCTCAAACAGGACTATGAAATCCAAGGAAATGTGAAACCGGGGGCAAACTTACAAACAATTGTAAATGCACCAATGGTATATTTCGTTAAACTTACAAAAAAGGATGTTATAGTAGTGTGGGGAGGAACGCATGATGTAAGGCGAAATGAATCAGGAAACGGGCTACGTCAGATAAGAAACTTTGCTGAAAAACTGAAACAAACCAACGTTATCGTGATGAGTGTTCCTCACA
>Ga0123357_10005885_pt1 | contig 14796 bp, 7 predicted proteins | sample TergutEmb28metaG_FD_89873 | JGI IMG/M metagenome (GOLD analysis project Ga0123357, IMG submission 89873) | Embiratermes neotenicus P4 segment gut microbial communities from Petit-Saut dam, French Guiana - Emb289 P4 | ecosystem: Host-associated > Arthropoda: Insects > Digestive system > Gut ...
AAACCAGTTCTACTCGTATTGCAAAGCATCGCTCGTTTATCAAGTTAAAATTCCTTCAAAATTTTTGCTCGTCTTGTAAAACACTCGCAGACCAAGTTGCTCGCAATCCAAGGTTCTACTGTAGTTCCGTTCACTCTTTACAGATAAATTCTAGGAAAAATTACTTCTAATATGCCACGACCGCTTTCTTCCAAAGTATGTACCGTATTTCTTATTTTCTGGCTGATGTAAATAAGTAAGAACATGCAGTGCCAGCCTTACCCAGTCTAAACTAGGATTCCCAAGTTGATATAAATCTGATATTATTAATTGAAATATTTAAAGTCGCTTCTTGTTAATTAATTATTACCACCTCTGTAAACATGTAACATTGCGTCATAGAAAGAATAGGGTCCGATGACACCAAACATGGAAACACCACACCAAACTGTTACCTCTCAACAGTAAAAAGGTAACTGCGTGGAGTGATATACCTACTTCTGTCGTGAACGGGCCTTATTTGTATGAGAAAAACTGGAAGGCCTTATCGTGGATTCTGAGTGCTGTTGCAACTTGACAGAAACCTTTTGGGGTATGGAACTGCGAAGACAGGAAGGACAGAGTGAGAAATGAGTTGTTCTAACAGAATGAAGCAACGTGACACATGGCCAGGCAGAGCATGGCTTTGCTTTGAAGAATGTTTCTAGGCAGTTTGAGTACGTTTTAGTGACATATAAAGTTGTGTTTTAAGATCGTTAATATTGTTTGATGTAATATCTATACATGTCTGAATGTTCTTACAGTTGTTGAGACGGTACCGTGCAACATGGTAGGATATACTCAAGAATAAAAAACCAACTAGATGCCACTTATTATTTTATTGTTCTTATAGGCTCAACATGTTTGGGCATTACTATGCCCGAAACATGTTGAGCCTAAAAGAAGTACAGTAAAATAACAAGTGCATCTAGTTGGTTTCTTATTCTTCAGTTATCACAATGATGCACTATCCAATAAACATCAGATTAAGATATACTCGTTTGAAATTCCTGCCTGCTTAAGACGCACAGTAAACTTGTTTCCTTCGGTGGAAACTTCGATGCTAAAAAGTCTAAGTGTCTGTTGTTCAGACGCACATATTATCCACAGTACGCAAATTGTTACATTGTGTCTGTGGTGCCATTTACTCCACATACATCAACTGTTAGGGTAGATCTCGGTTAGTGAATGACGAATTGCTGTTTTTGTATTCGCATGTCGATTGAAGGATTACAAAGAGCCTGTTGAGTCTAATGAACATGGCGAGTGTCAGTCCAACAAATTACATAATCCAATTCCCGTACAATTAATCTATGAACCACATTAATTACGCACCAAAATCGACCCGTACGCGGCCCGACCCGACCCCAGATTTACTGAAACATTAGTCGGACGATGTACTAGGGTCTAGATGGATTTTTCTTTCTGGAACATTGGATTTACTCGGGCAGCTGGCTTAGTATATTGTTTAACGGCACCAAACCACAGAATTGGTATCAGTAGATTCCGTCTTCTAAGGTTTTTGATTTATTATTAAGTTTTTTAAACCCTATGTTTTAATTCGAATGGTGTCAGGAGATGGTTTAGAATTGTGAGTAGTCTTGCAAATAAAGCCAACTTGGTGCACAATTTTTCTTAGTATGTTTATTTCTTTTCTCAACATGTTTCGGGCGACTATGTGCCCATCATCAGGAGAAACAACTGTGTTTATGGGACACTTTTTACTTGTAATTCTGCATGGATGGCTGCCTGGTATGCAGGGTGGAATACAGAATAACAAGTACCAAGTGTATCATAAATACAGTTGTTTCTCCTGATGATGGGCACATAGTCGCCCGAAACATGTAGAGAAAAGAAACATACTAAGAAAAATTGTGCACCAAGTTGGCTTTATTTACAAGATTATACAGGGATGCACGGTCAAAAAACTTGGAATTGTGAGTAGGTAAATAGCCGCAAGCGTCTGGTCGTGGCCTGTTTCAAAAGAGCATCTTTTATTTCGGCTAGGGAGATTGAGGAAGTCTTGTCAACCAACACATTAGCTGTTTGTTCGTTGCGTTACAGTAACGGTTCTCTCTGTTAATCTTTTTCGGATGCAGTTCTCGGAAAGCAGCACGTTGTGTGTTTGCACTTCGTGTTGCTGTGTGTAGCTAGATGACATCCGATTTAGAACTTGGATTCTGGGAACCAATACCAAACTGTCAGGAGAGAAAGTAAGAGGGACCGTTAATTCCAATCTGCGCGTACTGGTAGCTGTCGACATTGAATAATTAGTTTGGACAGACAGTGAACACGCTTCGTTGTCTGGTTTCTACACCAGCTGAGTGCGGACCCAGGTTACTTCTCACGCTTTAGTCAAGAAGAGAACAATTATAAATAAATCTTAGTAATTAACCAACTTAGTGCACAAAATCTTGTTTTATAATAAGTTTATTATATGCTTCTACATGTTTCGGGCACTATGAGCTCATCATCAGGAGGTCAGAATTGTATTATACAACATCTGGTATCATCACACCTGTAGGTGGCCGACGGGACGGCCACCTACAGGTGTGATGATTCCAGATGCTGTATAATACTATTTTTGACTTCCTGATGAGGAGCACATAGTGATTGAAACATGTAGAGGCATATAATAAACTTATTATAAAACAAGATTTTGTGTATTAAGTTGGTTAAATACTAAGATTATACTAATATGCACGGTCAGCAAAACATCAAAATTACAAATAAAGTCTTTTCTTTGACACTTGGCGAGAGGAGCAAAGTAAGAGACTTCTTTCCGTAGTTCTCCAGCACTGATCATTACACGCCGCAGTGCTGTTTGTCCAACGCCCAGCCCCACAACTTTGTCCGCTGTGCGCGACTGCTATATAACGGGTAAAGCGGTAGGTAGTTGGGCCTGCTGTTTTTAGTGGAACAGACCGTGACCTCCTAACTTGAGGGAAGCACAGAAATTAGAATTGTATGAGAAGTTAGGACTCGAAAGTATATTTTGCGCCTTGATAGGGTGAAATAATTGATCATTGCGTTGTATTACGCACTGGCATACTTTGTTCTTCATATAGCTGACAGAATTAGTATGGTGGTGAAATTAAGGGGCTGCGACTACTTCAGAAGAACAGGGATGCACACTTATATCGGTTGAAATGGGATACCTTTTGAAAAACCGTTACATGGAATTCCAAGAAGGGAGAAAAATAGGATAACGTGCAGGTGGATCTCAGCCTGATAGGCTGTAAGGTCCCATTTAGATTGAACTACATATTTCATGGTCAGTTTCACTGTCGGGTTGTCATATGAACGATGTTGTACCTTCGGTTTATGCTACTGCAGTGCTAGTTTGTTACGCGTGAATGATTTAATACGCGTGTTTGAATTTGAGTGGAGAATTGTGCTAGTTGGAGCACATTGTAAGGAAGGTTAATCAGAAAGCAGCCTATATTTTGCCCTAACCGTTTACTTTTAATAAAGTAAGTCACAGATCAAAACGGCGTTTCGGTTAAAATATGCACGTATGTAGAATTCATTAAGGATGAATGGAACATAAGTATAGATAACTTTGTACATGTTTTGAGGTTTTTGGAGTGGTTGTTCAACAGATAGTGATTGCATTTTGCGTTTCTGCCCTTGTTTTAGTAAAATGTTCCGACGTTCCGAAGGAATGGACTGCCTTCATCTTCAGGGTGAATGAATTGTTTCTGCTGGACGATTCTCGGACATTCATCTCCTACACGATGCGTTAACCCGAAAGAAAACCATCATTTGAAGAGATAACTTTGTTGCAGAAACCCGTTTCTCTTCTGTACGGGAAACAATTTTACAAGGACGCATTTAACCATTAGGCCCTCGTGTCAACTTTTATTTATTGCGTTATATATTTTGTGATCGTGTATGTCAAAGAATTTGTTGTTTTGGAGATGAGTCCTGTCAAATAAACGTACAAATATTGTCTGTTATGTTTTATCTTCATAACGGCCTCCAATCACATCATATATCATACGTCATGAATAGCACGTCACTGCCATGTGAGAGCAGTTTCATGCACGTCTACCAGTTTATCTGCACAGGGATGTGATATATTTATATAAAAACCGGTGATGTTCGCTGCATCGCGTGCCGGAATGTAAGAGATTGTGTAGGGCATCTCTCATAACACATATCTCGTACTTGTCAACACTGATTTCAACTTTTCTGTAACCGTGTCGTACAAAACTAACTTCCAACCAGCCCGCCCGCCCGCCAGTTGGGCCTGCCTGCCCGACTTACTGACTGACCGACGACTACGAATTCTTCCTCGGACCCTACGGTTAACTAGTTAGGTCCACGTTCAGGATCACACTTTGTTCACATATCGAATATATTTTGTAGATGTACATTCCATTTCTTGAAACGTTTTCTTGCATTACCGGAAAACTAAAAAATCACAGCTTTACGTTTGAATTTAATCGCCTTTTATGTCCTTTGCTGAACGTCCCGATGGGTCGCAGTGGTGGCAGTCCGCATTGCATAGTTGGCTGTTGCAAGACAGCGTCGTGCGTCTGTTTCAGCGGCTGTGATACGGCGGCAATTACACGGAACTTGTCACTGTGCACCGTGAATATGCAGTTGTCTTTATTTCTACCGTTGTTCATATTGTTGTTGTTGTTGTTTTGTTGTTCTTCTTCTTCCTGTTCTTCTTGTTCTTGTTCCTCTTCTTCTGCTTTTTGTTTTTGTCTTTGTTCTTATTCTTCTTCTAGCATTGTTGTGTTGCTGTTTTTTATTGTTATTCTTCGGACGGAAGGGGAAGACTCAAATCTTCTGAAAAGTTTCGCTCTGTCTTTGGGTAAGTAGTTCCCGGCGTTTCGAATATAAGGTCACTATGATCCTTCGAAACGTCGAGGAGTACTTACCAAATGACATAACGTAACACTGAGAAGAACAGAACCTTCAACACCACAGCTACCAGAACATCAGATCTCGCGGTCACAAAGAATTCACTTCTGTTCTTTATTTTGTAGTTCTTTATTTAACATCAAAGACAATATTTCATATTGTTTTATACCTTCCTAACGAAAGAACACGTTCTCAACCCGGGTTCCTATTCTGCACCACATTAATGACAGACACGCACGCAAGCTTATTTGAAGAATGAAAAACCAAGTAGATGCCACTTGTTATTTTATTGTACTTCTTATAGGCTGTACATGTTTCGGGCATTACTATGCCCATCATCAGGAGCTCGCGACTATGATGTTGATTACCACATTACTCGTTTCGTTCTTGGTTTGCTGTATGCTGGAGGTTAGGTGGTTAGGCTGGAGTAGTGTCCGGGCTGCAGCCCGGCGGCCAAGCTACACGTATACTATATATCCGTCACATTTGTCGTGTATAAAATATACACTTAAGTAATAAGGTCTTCGTGTAAATAACATATAAAAGGAAATAAAAGAATAATAATAGGAAGAATATTTAAGTAAGGCTAGACATCTGTGCTGTGTTAATTTATATAATATATTATGTACCGTCAATACACAACATACATCAAGGCACCATACAGTAATCACAATTACGTTATATTTGGCTACATATTTCGGCCGTAACCAGCCATCTTCAGACCAAATAAGAGCAATATTAAGGTACAGTAAATATAGTAATATTAAGGTACAATAACAATAGTAATATTAACCCTTATCCTGCCAAAGTAGAGAAAAGGGCGAGCTCCTAATAATGCCAAAAGATGGCAGATGGGATTTAACTCGGCGTTTAAAGGATTAAGGTACAGTAAAAATAGTAAATACTATTTTTACTTTACCTTAATATTGTTCTTAGTTGGCCTGAAGATGGCCGGTTAGGCCGAAACCTGTAGCCAAATATAACCTAATTGTAATTTTTTCATCTTGTCTTGATGTCTTGATGTATATTGTGTATTGACGATACATAATATATTATACAAATTTGATATACACAACGGGATGGCCTCTCTCAAATTTATGTTAATTTAGGTTTTATATTGTCTGCTAGGCATTTCATTGTCCTTTCGATTTTGAAACGTATTTTCAGCTGAGACAGGTTTAATGTAGTAACGAGCAGTCGCGGTGTTTCATATACATAATATTTCCGCTTGAAGGCATAGAACATAAGAGAAAATTATCTGAGAACTAGTCGGGGGCGGGTATATTTTTTAGGTTTCAAAATGGGAGCTGGAGAAGACGTTTTCTGCAGCAGCCGTGGCGACATCAGACAGCGGAACCTCCAGAGGTGATGTGACTGATTGAGACCATTAGTACAGTAATGAAGGTAACTGCAGTGATTAATGCATGTATGCACTTGTTTGTATAGTGGAGTGAGACAGACATTGCCAGATAGAGGAGGCAGCAGTAGATAATAGCACCGCTTAATATGCATGGAAATAGCACTGTAGATTTTGTAAACTGAAGAGATAAAAACAGAAAGTTTTCGCTGTGTGATGTGTCCGTCCAGTGTACGTAGGAAATAGTGGACAACATGAATTTTTAAAGAGGTCAGTGTTTTTCAGTCTAATGAACTTTTGGACATCGCTTGCTTACGTACAACTCAATATAGGAGTAAGACGGAGCGGAGATAATGCCCCACGCATTCATAAACGCGCCACCAGATGGAGATGAGCCATGAGCCTTACTCTTAGGTTTGTTGTTTCCCTTCGTTCATGCGCCCCAGACTCGGCCTGGACTCGGTAGCGCAGAGAAAAACCCCTGCTGCGGGTGAAGAAACCCCTGTCTTACAACCCATATTTTTAAACTAACAATAAAGAAACATCACATCGTCTTGTAATAGCTCATTAGTTTTGTACTGTACCCGCAATTTTGGACACTACCTTAATGAGTGTGGGCCGTGTAGCTCAGTCGGTATAGCGACTGACTACAGGCTGGACGGTCCGGGATAGAATCCCGGTGGGGACTAGAATATCCGCCCGTCCAGACCGGCCCTGGGGCTCACCCAGCCTCCTGTACAATTGGTACAGGGTCTTTCCTGGGGGTAAAGTGCGGCCGGGGCGCCCCTTCTAGTGCCGCGGTCATGGAAGAGTAGAGCCTTACCTCTACCCACCCTCTGGGCCACACCGGGCCTGTAACGGGAACACTTTACCTTTACCTTACCTTAATGAGTAAATAGCAGACTGTTAATTTATTCGTTGGATACACAATTGACACAGGGAAAACTGAAAACATTAAATTAATGAAACCGGTTAAGGGGGTTGGTCTGAAAGTAAAGACATATAAGAATGAGAAGCCTGTAGGATAACCGTTTTGTAGGCCTGCTTAATTTACTTACCGACTGAGAGAATGGTGTGCAAGCAGTAGACCAGCACATGTGGAAGCCTCAATGCAGTGTGCCGCCAGAGGGACTGAGATTACAATTGCTTTCTTCCCCAGAACTAAGTATCTGTGAAGTTTCAGCGGACTGGACGAGGTTCTCAGCCAGTCGCTTCGTAGCAGAGTAGCAGCTTAGAAGGGTTAGGCATAACTTCGATGATGGTTCGGTGGTATTACGGATACTGTGACATCACTGCCTGACTGTCCCTTAAACTCGCTTGTAATCGAATGTATGAACTAGAAAGGACGCAGTATGTTAACTTGGGTGTTCGTCATGACAGTACCTGAGGTGGGATAGACAAGTTTCCAGGTTACAAATCCTTGATTCCGAGGAGCTAAGTAACTTAGGGCAGCGGTGCCAAACATTTCTCGGTTTACGGTGCCCTTAGGACCTCAGTAATTTTTTTACTGTGCCTCTATACCAAAATAAATACCTAACACTTCCCATTACAAAGTAGTTAGGTCCAAACAACTTTATAAATATTTGTCCTGACAACTTAGTAGCAGTTTGAAAGAATAATACTCATAAATTAGAAGAAAAAGCAATATTTTAAAATATCCCGCGGCGCACAGTTTGGGAATTGCCGATTTGGGGTTTCAGGAAAGTTTGACTTTAATGCTAATACAGTATTGTCAAATTTCGTGAACCTATATTTTACAGATTTAGGTATCACCAGTTATAATACTAATCTTTCGACCTTTCGTAACTAATTCGGACGAATCGAGATGAGGACACGTGGATGACGAGTTGCTTTTTCCTAGTCAATATCGCGGGATTACCGTCAACTCAGTCAAGGCGCGCCGTTTATGTTGACTATTGAATTGACAAAAGTACGACTCGTATTTTCTGTATGCATTCCGTAATGTAGTTTATAGATACAACTGATTACAAAATGGAAATCCTTTTACACCACTATTACATTGACAAGTAAAATAACAGGGTATATTTGATAACTGATTTATACTGTCACTACATGTTTCGGCTGCTAAATAGCCATTTTCAAGTCCATTCCAGACACTTTACATCCTAAATCTAAAATTGAATAAGTATGTGAATAATTTAGGATGGGGCGTAACGAGCAATTGCGATATTCATGTTACCTAATATTGTTAAAACCGTGGAGTCGCAGCGACTGATTTGGTACTTGTTAGTGATTGGGTACCGAATTTTAGCGCGGAAATATTTTGAACATTTAAGTTTGGAAGGTCGAAAAAATATGCGGGAAGGTAACATGAGTTATGGATCTTAGGAAGATAAAAAGTGATGATGGATATTGAAAAACGTGGGATCGTGACCATTGGCGTTCTTTGTTATTAACTATGTTGACCCTGCGGATTCTAGCATGGCAGTGTTCATTGTCCGTTCTTGAATGTCTGCATGTAGAGGACCTTGAACTGGAAGATCGAAACACGTGCTGTGGGATGATGCAGGGCAGGACAAGACAACGGTTCTGCTAAGTGAAATCAATACTATCTAGGGATTACGCGCCCAGTCCCGCTCACCCTCTATAAACAGCACTCAGCTGCACTTAACATTCACGTAGCATCGATCCTGTTGACAGGTCGCGGGCTGCTTTGGAACACTTCGCTGTATTTGCGCGAGACTTGTAAAATTGGAAATCATGCTTGTCGAACTGAATGTTTCACCTACGAAACTACTCAGCGGATCTTGGCTTTACGTATTAATGATGACTGCATTTAAAATTGTGAGAAATCTTGAGTTGTAGTTGGGTGAGAATGTTTGAATTGGTGGAATTCTCTTCCGACAGGGCGAGGATTGACGTGTCTCGGGATAGTGCCCTAATGAGGTGCTGTATACAGTCTGTTTCGAATCACGAAATGTCTCGCGTTGTACAATACAGGCATTTTCTGAGTGCCTGCTTGTATTTGCCGTGTTTAAACACGTATTTTCAATATAAAAGTTTAGGAACTGCGCTAATAGCATAATATTTCTGGCGCATTTGCTGTGTTATTGCCTCTAGAATGTTATATCGTGAAGGATATATTAGGTGCGGTTATAAGGGGCGCGAGACCGACCATTTAAAGCCAAAACATTGATAAATACGGGTACCGAACGTAGGTGACCTGTGAATACGTTAGATAAGTCGCATTATTTGTGTGTGTTTGGAAAACATTGGTTTTTCGATAAGTATCGTCTTCTTCGAAAGGCCACTGTTGAGTATTAAACACGTAACTTATGAAACATACATAAAATTTGTTGTTTATCTCAGGAACCGCAGAACGTACAAGAAGAACAGTGGAAATAAATTTTATGTTTAGTTTTTCCTTACATCTTATATTAGGAGTATTTCTCGCTCCAATACGTGATTTATCCTGAAGATATGTGCCGAAATGCGTGTGGGTATTTATGCGAATTTCCCGTTATTTTTGTCTAGTTTGACCCAAATTATTTCTAACGGATTTCGCAATATTTTTCACGAAATTGCGTTCAACGGTAACCCAGATGTTTCATAACTGTTGACGGGAAAGGGTGGTTTGGTAGGCTTTGTGTAGGGTTTCGAACCCTCCTAAAAATAAACGCTTTCATGTAAGATTTAAATGGAAGAGGTTTTATTTTTCCCATTGAATATTCCAGTTAGAAGTTAGGACAGATACAAAATAAGTTGATTATCATCACTGAGATTTTTTCGGGCTATCAATCGCGTCATCGACATCGACCCTGCTGAGTCAGAGTCTCCGAAACGTTGGACTCCTATCCAGCTAGGATGCGGCTGATAGTTGGCCTTAAAACGTGGGCCGTGAAGGCTTGAAATCTTCCCTAAGATGTTTATAGCTCGCTTGGGTAAACACTAGTAACTTGCAGTTCCCATTCAGAAAGCTATGAAAAGAGATGATTTTGACCTTTGCTTTAAAACGTACTGGTAGGAACTTCCAAGTACTCGGGTGGGATTGGAACTGGTAAATAAATATTCCGATGTTAATTGGACCGTGCATTATTGTGATAGTTGAAGAATAAATAACCAACTAGATGTCAGTTGTTATATTTACTTTACTTCTTAGATACTCAACATGTTTCGGGCTTTAGCCGGCAACCCGGATACCACCCCAGCCGAACCGCACCCTAACTCCAACACACGGCAAACCTTGAACAATACAGCCAATGTGGTAGTTCAACAACATAGTCGCAAACTCCTGAAGATGGACATATTAATGCCCCAAACATGTTGAGTATCTAAGAAGTAAAGTAAATATAACAAGTGACAGCTAGTTGTTTTTTTATTCTTCAACTATCAAACATTCCGATGTTACTTTATTAGGCGGAAATATAAACACGAAGAGTGTTGGACAAAAACCACCTTTAGATTGAAGTTCTCTTCATTATTGCATTAGGCCTACACGACAGCGATTTGAAAAACCTGCATTTTGACTTTTAAATATTTATCATAATTCTAATCGGCGTATAATTATTTTCTTGATTCATTGCTACTCAGACTGTGGCTTGTATCCGCGAGAGATGCTTCTGTGCTTCAGTGTCAACACATTCGTACCATAGAACCCGTCTTCATGATTAGGCTCCCAAAATAGAGTCATACCCCTAATTTCTTTAAATATTCTGGATACCACAAATCAGACGTTTGTTTGTAGTGAAAAACTTACCTGTCAGTTAGAAATACAAATTTCCAAAAAGAATGACGCAGACACTGAATTATATGTATGTATGTATATTGTACAGTCTTGCACAACGCGAACTACACGGTTTTAGGTTACTAGTTTTGGCCCACCACCAGGCCTATAAAACGTCAAGAACCTTATAAAAAAACCCATACAAAACCTTATGTGAGAACTGCGCTCTTCTGGGTTGTTACACAGCGAGTAATAATAATTTCTTACCGACGTTTTTACAGAACACTGGAAGGGAGAGATTTCATAGTGCAGCCGGTCGACAGAGAGGGTAGGCTGTATGATAATACCGTTAAAGTGGATCTTAGGAAGCTATGCTATGATGTGAAGACCTGCTGTCAGGCACCTCATTGTGGGGTATGTAGCATGTGATACGAGATACAAACGTCTTTAAGATGTACAAATCAGTTTATAATATTTCCTCTGTAGTGTAGCAATATACCGTGAACGTTTGTCTGTCTCCACAGTTTTCGTGCTATTTTCCGGGCTTATAACCGTATACCCACGTATTTATACCTGCAGTACCTGTGCATACCGTCCAAGGAGATGTGTACTTCCAGAGAATACACACGTGTAGCAGGGCGAAGTGCACTTTTCCATTCCTATTGTTGACGACGCTCAGAATCACTTAGCATTCAGCACAGTCGTGTGTTGTGCCGAAGTGACACGGGGATATCTGTTGCGTGTTACAGGGCGCTGTGTGTGGGGAGATAAACATCTAGCAGCAGACAGCCTAAAACCTACCTGTTGATTGGACAACCGACACAACGCGTGCAGAAATCATCTGTTGACCTAAATATACGACGGCCTACTTTATTTAGCAAAATGAACGCCGAAGAAATAATCCAGGAAGTTCTGCAGGGTCATCTAACTTCACCAAAATTACCGGTGCCGAGACTGGTGAAGATTTTCGTCGCTTCTACTAGAACTGGTAAGTAGGAGTGAATTATTATGCTCATTTCTCTTCCACGTGTCTGCGAGTCTTGGTATAGATTTAACTCTTCAACAGGCCAGCGTTTTTCATGGTGAGATTTTCAACACAGACATAAACCTTTACGTTCGCATTACAGTGTATAATATCATTATTGTTGACAGTAAACTTATTAATCCCAGACATCGCAAGACAGGTGTGCTTCGTCTGAGGATATCATTCATCAAACCAATATTGGGAAGGGAACTCAGTTTCAAAGTAATGTGGGCCTGTATCTCATTTTTGAGTGCGGAACATGTTAATTATTGTGGATACACAGTAGAAATTACAGCGATTTTTCACATGAGCTGGTTTAGTGACGTCGGCTTTCAACACCAGGGCATCGTACGTTGAATGTGAAATACGATCGTAGAGCTTTGTAAATGCTTCACTGGTAAAGAAACGGCGTAAGGGTTGTCAACTGATAAAAAAAATTATAACAAGAAACGAACGTTGACAACATAATCGAAATGAATAAATTTTAATATACACACGTTTTATTACATTTTGTCCCCTACAGTGTTGGTAACACAGTCCTTCAATCATCAGTACTTCTTTCTCGCTGTAACACGAGTCATACACTTGTACACTGCCTTAAAGCTACATTACGAACTTCTGCAAGTATGAAACAAATAGGTCAGCGTCTGTTGTAGCTGGCTACATGTTGCCTTATCGAAGTTTTGTTTCCATTAGGGGAAGGACTTTCTCTTTACTATCCCTTCGAGACCTGCTCTGATGCCAGCACTAAAGCCTTCTCTGTGGGAGTGGAGTGACTGGAGCGTGCTACTGAGTGCTTCCTGTAGCGAGTGCAGTAGGTTGCCATGTTGCTCTGTTGAGGACACGTGTTGTTGGGCTAGGGAAGGTGAAGTGTGTTGTAACCGGCACACTTGCACGGTCATAAATAGATACTTTTTATAGCTATTGGCTGTAATATTACAGGCTTTTGGGAGCTCCTAGCGTTACAATTGGTGACATGTGCGCGTACCGGCAATTCGCATCATTGTAGTTCTCTGCTCACTCTGAGTGACAAGCCTCCATTCAGTCTCCATCCTCTCTGATTCCAACTTTAGGTCAATTTTCCTTCTGCACGTAGGCCGAGACTTTACTGAAAACGTTCTCAAGTAAACACGTGACAGATAAATTTATTAAAGAAGTTAAGAGACTTATAATTGCATTAGCCTTCAACTTACAAGCGAAGTAAATTCAAGCAGAGATTTTATTCTGCGAAATCCTATATAAAACTTTTATCTTTTTAAATTAAGTTTTTGTAGAATACGACATTCTTCGAAAGACTGTCAAGATTCGAATCTACAACTTGGTATTATGAAATGCAGCAACAAAGTAGAAAGATATTTGTATTCTAAATCATTCCCCAGAATTTGATTATATCTGTAAAGTCATTAATTTCAGTAATGTTAAGTCCCACTTTATCATCTCCTGCAACAAAAAATAGAAAACAATGAAATATGTATATCATAGAAATTTGAAGAATAACTTTTTTTTGCTGACTGTTCTGTATTTCTTTCTCACTTCAAGAGAATTCCAAAATAAAAGTGTCTTAGGAATAAACGTATGTGCTGCACTTCACATATTACGATGATAAAACTAGGGAGTAAGAATGAGTGGCGCTTCAGGGTGCTTCAGACGGGATCTGATGCAAAATTCCAAGGTAAGAACCCACTCGGGGAACTTACGCTTATATTGGATGATACTAGCATTTAGCCAAGAGAAGTACAGTATGAATAAATGGGATGTAATGCACTAGCTTGTTTTATTAACATTGGGAATGCTGTTACTAACTAAACAATTATAAACTCTTTACTTTGAAGTACGGTATGAAGTTTGGAGTAGCTTACTAGATTTTAAACTTAACCAGATGGTCTGCAAACCACAACGGGCCTGAAGGTGTTTAACGTTGCGAGAGGAAAGATTTACTGGAATCAAGAATACACATTGTTGACAAATGGCTCTTAGGAGTTTTGAAATATAAATCAATTTTCTAGATATATGGCTTTTTATAACCCTGCGGCCAGTTTGTCATGCTGTAATCTCATTATCTCATGAATATTTATCGAATTCGATGCATCAAAAATCTTCCTCAGAAGCCACTGGCAAAGAGTACCCTGCCTTTACCGTTGGCACAAGGATGCCCTTAGTGGCGAAGTAGTTTACTGTGGCTTCACTGTCTGCCATAATTGTTACTAATATTTTCGTATTCCTTATACGACGTGTTCTTGTGTTACGTAATCGGCAATGAAAATAAAATTTACTAGTTTTAAACACGTATTTCTATGTGCTTTAATAGTCAATAAGTGCTGGCTTGTTATTTCATATTTCTTCTCTTCCTTAGCCGCACTCGCTTTCTTCATTACTCTTATTTGTACATGCATCGAACAAGGAATGGTCACCGTCCGGAGAAGACAGGAATTTTGATAAAATCTGCCTGAAGTGGCCTCGGGGTTTTTTCTATGTAAATCTTCACTGTAAGCTTCTCCCATTCTTCTGATCAGGTATAGAAACCATAGTACCGTATTCCCACCATTACGTTAAATTCGTATATTAAATTTGGGTGACATCATCCGTTGCTTTTGCTTAATCAGTGTTGTTTTATTGATTCTCCGAATAATACATTAGAAATGAATGTACAATCATATATGATATGATATTACATGATATGTATTTACTGTAATTGGGTAACAACACCGACCAACGCATATACGAGGGCTGTCCGGAAAGTATCCGTCCGTTTTTAATATCTCGAGAACCGTTCCCGTGGCCTTGATGTGACTTGGCAGCCAATCAGTGCAGACCTTACTGCCCATCTGTGAACAGTCA
>Ga0123357_10005889_pt1 | contig 14794 bp, 6 predicted proteins | sample TergutEmb28metaG_FD_89873 | JGI IMG/M metagenome (GOLD analysis project Ga0123357, IMG submission 89873) | Embiratermes neotenicus P4 segment gut microbial communities from Petit-Saut dam, French Guiana - Emb289 P4 | ecosystem: Host-associated > Arthropoda: Insects > Digestive system > Gut ...
AAACGAAGTCTTATATTTTAAATTATTTTATGTAAATAAATATTTTAATAACATAAAACAGTGCAAGTAGTTGGCCCATATTTATAATCATAAACTATTGCACGGAACAAAAATGAAAAAAAAAATCCCATGCAGATCTTCTTATCTGATAGGGTTTAAAGTTGGCAGTGAATCCCTTCTTCATAGGCTGGTGGATTACTCAAGTGTTTGGGGGAAGAAAGACGGCGTTACATTTAAGTTGCATTTGTTGACACTTGCAGGATGACCACGAGCTTTATCAACGATGAGCAAAATATTAAATATGTTGTTTCCTCGGCAATATTCTTCTACTTCGGGAATGAAGGAATTTATGAAGACGTCTACAAAACTGACAATCGTGTTTCAAGCCTTGAGATATGATAGGTTACAAACTGAAAGGATGTCGGTGATTGTCTTATTCACGAGGATTTTGTGAGTGATAAATATGATACACATAATGAAGCAAACACAACGGGGATGCCACATTTGAAAATTAAAACACGATGTGGTTGTAACTTGGGACATCCTTCTTGATTACCTCATAGCAAAAGCGTTAGCCTGCCTTCGCTGCGTTGAATCCTGCCATTGTCGTCTGATCTTCGGAAATGTAGGTTCTATCAGAACTTATTTCCGGAATAATCCAATTTCATTCATGTTACAGTTTTCATATTCCGTATTAACACCGTCTCTTGTAATTTTTCTCAAAAATGTACGATTTTGCTGCCTTTAATCTCTACTTACAGCCTCACTGCTCAAATTGACAAGATGACAACTTGCATGCATACATTTATAAAATCACTTTACTAGCCACAAACGTTGTTTCTGGATTACTAAGATTTTACAGTACGTTTTCAAAACGAATTCTAGCTTTAGCTTGAATCGTCTTTAGGCTAAGGGCAATTTTTAAATTCGGTTCCCCATCCACAATATCAATCAATACCTTTTACATTTCAGATATCTTTAGCCTTACAGCTTTTAATACTTCGCAGTTGAAACTATGTAGAATTCCCGAGAAAGTGAAGGTAGAGTTGAGTCATTTTTAAACCTCTTTTTAGTTTTTATTTTGAACTCTAAATCTTATTTGTCTTGCGAACTGGCCCCTCCATTTTACTCGTCAATAAATCGCATTCCATTCGCAATTATGTGCAAATAACGGGCTGAAATAAGACTTAAAACAGTACGATGAACCAGCCGACAAAAAGTACCCTCTCACTGAGTGTGAGGACGATTAACTACTCTAGTGCTGTCGCCCAGCAGTATTCGTCCCGCACACTCTCTTTCTTTTACGCAAGGAAAAATTCGGCGAGCCTTTCATTATTTTTTTTTTACGTTATGGAAACTGCGGAAACCTGAGTGACCTCTCTTGAAATTGTGTAAATCTGGTACAGTCTGTATTGGGCATAAAATCTATGATTCTTTCTCATTTACAGTTCGAATTTAAAAAATATGGAAACATTGAAGCAACTATTCGTGTAAAATTTTCGCTACCAATTATAAATGTGCTAATAGATGCTATGCAACCCTTGAAACGCACAGTTACATAAGATATGTCCAGCATTTCTCAGTTTTTTCACCCGCGCAGCTACACATGGTAAGGACAAAAGGGATATTTTTACCACTTTTCTTTGCAGACGCGACAAAAGAAAGTAAGAGAGAGATGAAGTTCAAGTGTTAGTAAAGTAACAGTTGTAGCAGCAACATGAACAATACATTTTATTTAAATACACGCTTATACCCACGCATACCAGTACATTTCAGTGTGAGGCAGCTTCCCTTGGCTATTATAGACAGGAAATGCCGGTAATCTTCTGTTCGGAATACAGTATTGAATACGCATCTTTCGGAAACGTACGTACAATGTAATTATCCTGGGAGTTGGGAGATGTCTGTTTAATTATTAATTACCTGGATTGCTGCAAGGCTAATGAGAAAAGTGTGTTTAAAATAAAATTAGGTGCATTTCTTTTCTACGATTAATATTTATCGAAATGCATTCAAAGTGGCCGTAGATATTTGTCTAGACCTCGGTGCAGCGCGCCTTTTAACTTATCCGATTTTAGAAACACTGTAATTCTGCCACCCTAACAGCGTAGTAAGAATTCCCAAACATGAGATTCTGAAAATTCTTGCAGTGTTTTTCGATTTGTTCACGTAGACAAACGCGTATGCAGACAGACACGGTGAAAGTACTATACTCATTTTTGCTTCTTTTCGCTGTGAACGCCGTAAATACCATTAGATATGAATCCAGTGCTTACGTGAACGTTTTTTTGGGATCGGGGAATACACCCAATAAAAAATAATAAAAGGAATAAAACCAAAAATGTGTTTATTTCTGATACAAAAATAATAAGCCGTAGCGCAAACCATAAAAAATTGCGAAACAAAAATAGTTTTAGAACAATTGTTTAAATAAGACCTTATAGAATTCTCCTGGCTCTTTTTGAAACAAATTCGCTGCTTATATATTTGTAATTTAAATTTTTCGCAGTTTATTTTCGAATGATATCAATGATAAGGAAGACAAGGGCTTGTAACAGACAGTCGATTGCAGGTAGTTTTGTGAACTATGTTTCTGTTCAGAGCACGATAGCTTCGCAGAAGCCACTGTAACGAGTAAACTTGACGTCGCAAGCCAGTCGTCCCTTATATTCCATCGCGACACAATTTCATCCAGTAGCGGCGCGCGGACGTAGAAATCAGTGGGGCCGGTTTCAGCTGCACGCTTTCAACCCGCTTGCGGGCTGCATGCTGCTCAACTTTCTGCAGCATGGATTGAACGAAATGCATAATGAAACTGTACCTGTCTACGCCAGGAAGGAATTTCAAGGGAAGAGATTTTCAGTTCCGAGTCGGTACTAGAAGGAAGCAAGTCCACCCGTAGGTACAATACAACTGGAGAAATTATAAATATGTACTAGGGGCCACAAAGCTTGAATTATCATCACTGTCTATTTCTTCGTTTATATTTTCCTTTATTCGATGTTTGTTAAATTCTTTACTCGAATATATATTTATTTATAGCGATTTCATTGCTTTCCTTATTGGTGTGTAAACACTAATGGTTGTAAGGGCGAAGGATGGCACTGCAACCTACTGTGACCCTTAGCCTTCATGTAGAGGAATAATTCCATGTAAATTTAGCACCAGCAGGATGTGAGAGATGTAAAATAATACGCCCAGCGGCCCTGCCCCCGATTCCTCCCCATATCAGAGATTGGGTGTGTCCCAGAACCGGTCTGGATGCTATTGGTAAAGCACAGGACAGGCCTTGAGGGTTCCAGGAGGTCGAAGCTACCACACTGCCAGAAAATCGGGACATGAAAGTACTAAAGTTTTCAGCGCCAATATCGGTCACCTTTACCCTGCAGGAAATATTCGTGATACTCATTTTTGTTAAGAAGTAGAGTCTAGCCCAGGGCCATTGTTCCAATGACACCATCGAGAATCGAACCCGCGACCTTCCGGCTTGTAGCGCAGTGCCTCAGTGAAGTGCGCCACCGCCCGCAGATACCATAGCAAACAGCAAAACCTCAGCGTCGCGAGAAATTTAATCCTGATTTTCGGTTGCCCACTCTGCATCTCTCACTGTACTGACTGAGCCAATCAGCGCGACACAGGTGTTTTGCATCTCCGAAGCCCGGGCGATTCTTACCGAGGTATATTTCGAACTACCCTAGCATAATGAATAAATATCGACATTTTTAAATGTGGGTGAAACATCAGGTTGTAACAAGTAATAATGAGACGATTTTACATTTGAGTTTTTTGTTTAGACAACATCTGGTAAAAGAGCTGAACCAGCGGACAGTGTAACTTACCGTATACTGTACAAAACAGAACCGTCAGGGTGGATACGGATGTACACGTTTGGCATGATGATGTTGTGGAAATGTCCTTCCTTCTCATTGGCAAAAAACAAATCAGGCATCCAAACCCTGGCTGCGTCCGTCAGGGTCAGGTATTTGATTTTACCTGTGCCACAGAACATAACCATCATTCATATCTCTGATGGACCGTCTAAGCAAATTTTCTTTCTGACAGTCAAGAAGAGGAACCAAGTTAGATGTGTAAACAATAGAGATCGTCTGTTAGTTTCTGACCAACGGAGTGTCCAAACAGAGACCAGGAGTGAGTCACACTTGTACAGCAATACCGACAGCAAATGGACGGACAGAACGAAACAAATAACTGGCTACTGCCGCCTCACGTGCAGAGAAAAGGCTCGTTTGGCCAAAAATTAAAGATGACATATAAAGCTGTAATATTGTCCCCACTTGGGTTAGGACGATTCAATATTGAAGCATGGGGAAGTGGAAATATAATTCCAAGAATTAATTGGGAGCGGTTGCAATTTACAAGCAGAAAAATAAAATAAGAAAGAAGAAATATGTAGATGAAGAAAGTTGAAGAGAAAGATAGAAGGAAGAGTAGGCAAACAGAAATAGAGTGAAAAGTAAAAGAAAACATGAGATTGAACGGGGGGAGAAGAAAATTAAACGAGCAAAAAGATGAACGAAGAAAAGGCGGTGGAAAGAAATGAAGGATGTACAATTCAAGAAAGTAAAATGGGAACCAACGAAAAGTGCCGACGAGAGTACGGGGAAACAGGTACAAATTATCGAGGCCCGGCGGTTCGGAAGGAGTCCCGGGGCCCGACTGTATTGCACATGTTTTTATCTTTATCGGTATTATCACTCTCTGTCCATTGTACAAATTAACTCTTTCAGCCAAAGTCACTCTGCTGCTGAGAGTCAGTCTTTCCGATTTAGTGTAAATATTTCTAGCAAGTCCGCCCTTGCTGCCGGCCCGAATAATTCGGCAACCTTGCCCAGGAAGAATATGAGTGACACTAACCTCCAAAGTCGTTGAACTTGAGACGTTCGTCAGTCCACTGCTCCCTGAAAGTCAGCTGGACGCTGTATTCCTGTAACGAGAGGCACTTTGTATACCTGTTCCGGCTCTGAGTGTGTGACGGCGAGTGTATCTCACACGTGGGAACTGAATTCGAGCGCTTTTTGCTCTGGCTACGAAAAGAACCGTGGCGAAGTGACAATGTCTTGTCATATACTGCGGGTTTCCGAAACATATGAAAAGCCCATATGCAGATAGAGATAACCACAAATGCTTCCAGTAGGCAGAAATATTTCTTGTCTCGTCACTGCACAGTGAAGAGTATTGTAATCTTACGGGGAGGGGGGGAGGCGTTTTTCACTTCTTAATTCATTTCATAAAACATCAGGTAAAGATAATATTGTCCATAAGCTTAACTAAGCACCAAGTCATGAAGGTGTACGAAGGAGTGGAAATATATTTCCAGGAATTCTAAATCTTGTCATAGATGTGCGTGATTTGTCAGTCTATTCCTACAGCCGTTTTAGCTCCACGAAAAGAACTCCCGGCGTCCGTTGGATAGAAGTCAGAGTAAACCCCGGAGCACGTCTGAAAAATGTGGGAAAAGCAAAACCTCTTTGCACTAGCGGGAAATCACACCCCAATTTCTTAGTCGTCCAAACCGTAGCATGTTCATTATACCGACTGAGCTATCCCGGCTGCAATGATGTGTCACAGGCTATATATTTTGTATTTTCAAATAATGAGTTAATTGTGAATGACATACTGGGAAAGAAGTGATCATTACTCGACGTTATCCCGTAAAGGTTCTGAAACAACACAAAGGCGTAATTTAGAAGAGCCACTTTCTGTATTGAGAATCAAACCCAGAACCTCCAAACGGCGAACAGGGAGTCCTAACTACAGAATTTCTCCTGTTGTAGAACATGGTCAATAAGTCCAAACTAATATTTAATTTAAAGGTAAAGGTATCACCACAAAATACCACGCAGGCACAAAGAAGGAGCAGAGGCATGATCTTTCTTAACCTCGGCTCGTCACCCCCGGGGAAGTAGCACCGGTACTCACCGCGCAAGAAGCTTGGTGGGCACCAGGACCGGTAGGAACGGGTGTGCGGAAGAGAAAACCCGTAGCGAGTCACTATACCGGCTACGATATCCTGGGCCCATAATTAAATTATTCTTGAAGATTTATCGTACACGATTACGCCAATGGTAGTTGGGGTAGTAAAAGTAGTTCGTAATTAGTTGTGCTTAGTTAAGAAGTAATCGGTAAAGAGTTATTTGCTATGAACTTAGGGGCTAAATAAAAGTGGATGGTTAGCTTGTCGCTCCAGCCCCTACTCAGGTCTTTCTGGGGTCACAGATTTGGTCCACCTTGAGAGGGCAATAAAACTCCTACCGCCTGCCAAGGCCCTATGTCCGTCCGGTCGTTCAGCCATGGACTATAATAATAATAATAATAATAATAAAATTCCTTCATTAAAGTGTTTGTCCATAAGATGTAAGGAAACGCGAATACACAGTGAATTGATTGTAGCCTTTGTCGACAATTTAGGAGTTTTCCTTTCATTTTCCTACAGTCCCAGCAATGCTACCTCGGGAAATAATCTGTTGAATATTTTATTAACAATTAATGCAACAAAATAATATATACATATAATAATACAATAATATTTATTTTTTGTTTGTTTATATGATGAGTGAACAGACAAGTAATCAATAATATTAACAATAATGTGGAAAAAACTGTCTATTCGTTGATTCCAAATTTGGTGAAATTTCTTTAGTGGCTTGCTGGTTTAAGTATTCATTCTGATAGACGACGGTTCCAACACCTTCCCGTGGTTTTTCTAGATTAGAAACAAAACGAGCGTTTTTCGTCTGTTGCTGATTTATCAGTTCATTACGTCAGCACACTCGGCCTTGTCACACACTCTAGTAATTCATCTAATTCTAATAGCCTGGTCATGTTGCTAGCACTACCTGGGTCACACACACACTCACATGTACACACATAGTCACGGCGCCTACCGCAGTGGTTCCCAAATAATGATAAGCAAGGTATCATTATGATTTGTGTTAACTGAGTAAACAAATTTAATTTCTTCACTGTTTAATTAAAAATTACCAACACTTTAGCATTATTATTGACAGAATAATATTAAAACTGTTAACGCTCGCAGGATAAAACTATCAAACAACTGTAATATTGGCGTTTTGCTGACCGTGCATCTCAGTATATTTATCTCAGTAATTAGCCAACTTGATGCACAAAAGTTTTGTTTTACAATAAGTTTATTTCATGCCTCTACATGTTTCGAGCCCATGTGCTCATCATCAGGTGGTCAAAATTGCATTACACAGCCTCTGGTATCATCACACTGAAACAAGTGAGTGGTCTAAAATTACTAAAATATTTTAGTAATTTTAGACCGCTCACTTGTTTCAGTGTGATGATACCAGAGGTTGTGTAATGCAATTTTGACCACCTGACGATGAGCACTTGTGCTCGAAACATGTACAGGCATGAAATAAACTTATTGTTAAAACAAAAATTCTGTGCATCAAGTTGGTTAATTACTGAGATAAATGTAATATTGGCGTTGAGAGCTATTGTCTGAGAACTGTTTCCCTTTTGAAAATATCAACTCTATGATCAGCAAAATTATTACTTTTTAATACTATTTATTACTTCGTATTTTAAACGAATGGCGCCAAATTATGTGTATACAAAGCTCATCCAAGAAACGAGGGAACAGCATGTGTAACTGTAAAGTCTGTTCATAACGAAACTGAAGGTTCAACATCATCCATATAAAAACCCACAATTTTACAATGTTATGATTACCTATTCCTCTAATATCTTTTACGTTATATTTCCACCTCACTCTTGGCCTTCCAGCAGTTTCACCGTCCAAAGTCTGCACAAGAATATTAAATGTAAAAAACACCAGAAATAAATCATGAAAGTACTAGTTTTGGTTTGTAAAATTACCTTAAAATTTATTTACATTTTAAAGTAACAATCACTAAAAACACAACGTGATTGCTTCATAAAATAATACTACTCTGTGATTTTGTGATCATGCTTGTTGTATTCTGAAGACTGTTATTTAAACAAGTACAAATTTTGAACAGCTTTAATGTGTTCGACCGCTTTGTCTAACTGACTCAATATCCTCACGATGTACGTGGAAATTATTAACCATGAAACATAACTTTTCCCCGAAAAGTTTCTCCGAAATATTTTTCTTTCCCAAAATACGAGTCAGATCACATCCGACAGGCGCGTAGAAACGTTTGTCGATAACCTTGCCAATTGTTCGTTAGTTTTTTTCGATTTTAACCAAGATTTTAATGCTTTATTTAAAGTTTTCAGCATAAAATATCATGAAACTGATTCAGTCGTTTTCGAGTCTCGGACTGACAGACAGATAAATAAACAGAGAAGAAGACAGATATGCCGCATTTTTGCAACTTGTCTTCGCGAAAACGCCAAAAAACACAGCCATATGCGTCAAGACACGATGTTATTGCTATGTGACAGGCTGCTGACATAATAGAAACATTATTATAAAGACAGTAATAATATAATACTGACAAAGATAATGATGACGATGATGATAAAGCAACAATAAAAAATATCTTGAAATGATTAATAAATAATAAATTTTATGCAACAATCAGCTACGTAATAATCTTACGGCATGAAACATTTTAAAAAAGAAAATCATGTAAACAGTACTTAAAAACTGAATCCCTACCTCAGAAAACAATCAGCATGTCCAATGTAATGACGAGTAATACATACAGATTAGGTAAAAAATGGCTCCTTATTCCGAAAGCGGTAAGGACACGCAAGAGCACACGGTGAATGAAGATGCCGAGTTCTTAAAACTAAACGACATTGCAAGTGTCTTGACCAAGTGCGTAGAGAAATGTGCTGTAAGTTATCTTGTAAACGGTCACTTGGAAGGCCAAAATAAAGACGGAAGCATACTGAAATAATCCAAAGGGTATGGTGATATGGATTGTGTTTTACTGACTCAGGATCTTGTCACTGACGGTGTTGTCTTCTGGGATGTGAAGTCGCGTAGTTTGATAGATAGGCTACTACAGGACAATATTTATCTACCAAACTACTTGGCGCCATAACGCAGAGACATCAATTTTTATTCTCACTGGCGTGAGAATCTCAAAACTCACATTTTTAAATAGAAGTTTACAAATATGAAGTAAGAGGTGGATAGACAAAGACATGACCATAGCTGACATTAGAAGCCTTCAAAGTGGTGATTACGAGAAGTATTGACGTACGGAATGTGACGCCATGTAGCCTGGTAGATGATTGCCAGCGTTTCGTAGGTGCCTCCTGCCTCCATCTTGAAGATATAATAGATCTGACAGCTACAATAAAGTAGACAGAAGGCTCTTCCGAAATTGCAGTAACAATCTACTTAGCATCACATCTCAAAAGGCACTACTCTAAAAGCGAATATTTATTTCATCGTCAGTGCAATATTGGAGACCAGCAACATTCTGAAGTGTCACAATCCACTGTCGCTTCTTGGATGTCTAGTGAGGTGCCGTTTGGAAGGAAATGTCCTCGTTCTGAATCCTGCTGCAACACCAAACTCGGACACTTGGCAAGTCAAATGTTCTGAGAATTCGCAGTTCATTGACTCACTAACGATGTCAATGGACTTGCCTTCTGCTTCAGAGCGACAGTTATTTCCAGAATTAATTCTTGAACGTTGTAATTTACAGCTGGCGCCTCGCACATAGTCTCCGTTTGCGGAAATTAGCCACGTCAGTGTGAAAAACATAACATGTTACCCGAAACGTCGGATACATTTCAATAAACTACCGACCGTGAAGATATCTAAAGCAATGTGAAGAGCTATGTTTGATATTATGGTCTGTTATCGACATGGCAGTATTTTCCTTGAATATTGTATATGTGTTTAAAAAACGTACGACGCCTCTTTACATTCTAAAGTGCTTCGTTGTAAGGTTCAATAAAATAGCTGCCACAAGACAGGCACAGCCAGACTCCAAATTGCCGTACATATAATAACTCTAATTAGTATCCTCACAGTTACAATTCTGCGTACTAATATTGCTTAAGTTTCGTGCCATGTTGTCATCTCTAGCATAAAAAAGCATCAAATAGAATTATAAAAAGCAAACAACTAAAATCCCTTTCCTGTCTTGCACTTTCTATTTCAAGTTGCATAAAGATTCGTAGTGGTTCCACATCAGTGGCCTATTGTCGGCATTCGACACGACAGATGTCGGTAGTTACGTGTACATACATCTTGTAAAGAAGCTGGGATAACGTACACTAAAATTATGCTCTGTCTTTAAAGTAACATTAATGTTTTCCGACACTTTGGAGATACTTTAAGAAGTTTCGCGACCAAAATCCGAAAACCGAGGATACGTTTGTGTGGAAATGACAAGTCGACAGCCGTAACTTAAACAAAAATAATTGATTCTTGACACCATTTTAATTCACTAAAGAGATAAAGGAATTATAACGGGTGGACTAAATTTTGTAAAATATTGACCCCTGTAAAACGTGAGTTTTCCCCTATGCTTAATTAAACACCACGCCATAAGGGCGTATGGGAGTGGGTTTATAGATCCAGATATTCTGAATATCTTTAATAGATAGAGCTTAAAGCTCTGATGGCTTTATTCCGGTATCCATTGGATACTAATCTGGTTGGGCCCTTGGTTTTGCCGGAAGTCTCGACGCCAGAAATGTCTCTTCCCTGGTGGAAATGTAATACAGATCCCGGAGCTTTTCTGATACTTATGTGTCTATTGATCGGTACTAACTTTGTCAAGAAAATAACATTTGAACTTAATACAGCAGGTACATCAGAACACTCGGACACTCCCTTCAATTATTTCCCCACACATGCGCGCGCGCGCGCGCGCACACACACACACACACACACACACAAAAGCACAAACCTTTTTTTCTTTTCTAACCACCAGAAACGCATATACTTTAGTTATTTCAAGAACACAAAAGCTGAACATTCAGTAAAGTCAAAATAGCGAGCGGTTGGCATGCAAAGCAATCAGAGTGTCACTACTGGTACCTGCAATGCGCCTCGACCATTGGGCTGCAGCATCGGAACAAAATCCGACCCCGTTCAGCGGGGGTTGCGTGGTAATGAGGGCATACAAACTGCTTGCAAAAGGTGAAGGGAGGACATGCTAAGGACAGGAGAGTGGGACAGTACCCTGAAGACTCTTGTCTTCTGAAATATGACGCAGTGAAAATGGTAGATGGGCACAGATATTTCGGAGAAACGTGCTGCTTTCACCTTGGTGCTATTCATCTTAAAACACAAGTTTGGTGCTTAGACTCCAAAAAGTGGAATCTCCAATGTGTCTGGAGACAATCGAATGAAAGCAGTCTGTTTGCCGAACTCTGGTACCTATATACACGGCATCAAATTCAAGAAGAATGTAATATTCATAGGTACCTCCTTTAGAACTTCAACTTTTACAGACCGTTAACATAACATTTCCAACTTGATGCAGACATACATCGTCTTGTTGAGGCGATGTTTTTGAATTCAGAGCGGAGCTGGTTGGATCTAGGGCAGTGACGTCCCTTTCCGTTCTGCAGTAACTAAATTATTGGTACAGCGTTGTTGTTTCAACACAAATATTACTTCCTCGCTTTTTCTCAGAACATTGCTCAAAATATCCGTGTATAATGTGGCCAAAAATATCAAACTAGACGCTTCAATCTTTAGGTGCGTTCTCGTAGTCCTGAAGAGTGACTATTACCTGTGTTATGTTCGATCTGTTTGTCTCTGTCTGTAAGTACTCTGTTCGTCCGCCCGTCCGTCCGTCCCTTTGTATGTATCGGCACGGCTCCTACTGGACAGATTTCCGTGAACTTTGATATTCAGGACTTTAATGAAAATCTGTCGACACAACCAGATTTAATCTAATAAAAGTATCGGGCACCAAGATGATCTAAGTAGGTTTTATTGTTGCCAGCGACATTAAAAGCGCTCTCCTTGACAGAAATTATATCATGCTGTTAGCCCGTCCGCGCGTTTTTCCGCCTGTCCTTCCGTCCGTCTGTCCTCATGTGTCAGTGCGGCTCCCACAGGAAGGAGTTACGTGAATTTTGATATGGGGGATTTTTATGAAAATCTGTCGATAGATTCCAGACCATTAAGTCGGACAGAAATTTAGGCATCTTGTATGCAGACCTAAGTACGTTACGTTGTTTACAGCGACATTAAGCGCCCTCTCCGAGTAAACTGGTATAAGGTTCTTAGGATAGCCGAGGACGTACGAACAGTATGCAATCCTGCTACAATATTATGTTATCAGTAGACTGCATATCTTCTTATTTATACCAATTAGATAACCTAGTTCTAGATGAAGGGGGAATACTAAAATGTATATGAGATGGTAGGGTTTTGACTGGATTTATGAAATCAGCATAGGGACCAGTGTCTGGTGGCTGTAAACACAGTAATAAACCTTTGAGTTTACTGAAATGCGGTTAAGTTCTTGACCAGCTGAGCAACTACTGGCTTCTAAAGAAGGACTCTAATACATGGATTTAGTTAAGATGGTTGTCAGTATCTCAGACGAAGTTTTCAGTAGTGTCGAATGGAAGGATAACACTGGACAACAAAATTTAACTTTTTTTTTGTCCCACGAACTTCAATAGATGAACTTAGCAGCACTTTATATGCTGAATTCAGACACGTATACAGAATTTTTCTATCAGACAGGATTTCAAAGATACGGGAGAATTTAAATGTGCAAAATAGTACTTTACGTACTCATGAAACAGGCAGAAACTTTCCTCTAAAATATTGAGTCTTATGACTTTCGCCGGCATTTGGCGTCAGGTACATCCCTCTTCAGTGTCCAGCAATAGTCTTCCAACATACTTGAAGTCCACTTGCCTTGGTACCGCTTTTCCATAGTCATAATGTCTTTGTGAAACATTTCACCGTGTTCGTCACTGACTTCAAGATTTTCTGGGAAAAAATCCAATTGAGATTCCAGAAAGTAGATTTTCAGATTCAGATTGCATCCCACAGCTTTGTACGAAGTCGACAGGTCCTGCACAACATCCTTATAGTTCGCTGCTTTGTAATTTCCCAAGAAGTCCTTGCAAATCTTCTTAAATAACAACCTTGCATTTCTTTCCGTCTCATTCACGTCTTCATCGAACTGTTTGTCTTGCATCAGTCCCTGATCTGGGCCTCCTTCATTTTTGCGTCACTCACATTTGGGAACTTATTCCTCACATATTCTAATCCATGGCCGGTTTTATCCATACCTCTCACAAAGTTTTTCATGAGGCCCAGCTTTATATGCGAAGGGCGCAGATAAATTTTCTCTGGAAGAACAAGAGGAGGACTGACGACATTTTTCTCTCCTGGCGTCAGTGATGTTCGTTAAGGCCACAGTTTATTTACATAGTGATTCTTCTTGTCCCACTCGCACAGGAAACAGCAATATTTTGTGTACCTGAGTTGCATTCCGAGTAACAGTGCCAGAACCTTCAGATCACCACACAACTTCCACTTACATTTGTCATACTCAATATTTCCAGGCAGTAGCTTCATGCTTTCATAACTTTCCTTCATGTTGGCTGCGTGAGCCAACGGAACGGAGGGGATTCTATTTACAATTGAATAATTGTCCAATAAGATACGACTGTATTCAGTTCATTACATTTCTGTAGACAGCTCTACATGTTTCGGGTGTTGACACCCATCATCATGAGTTCGTACAACTGTAATTACAGCTTCTGACACTGATTCTGCTACCATCCGCTCTCGTTGTTGTGTTGGAACTCAACAACGAGAGCGGATGGTGGCAGACCCGGTTTATCAGTGCCAGAAGCTGTAATTAGAGTTGTACCAGCTCCTGATGAATGTGTCAACACCCGAAACATGTAGAGCTGTCTACAGATATGTAATAAACTGAATACAGTCGCATTTGTTGGACAATTATTCAATTTGATTCAAGATGCATGGATTCATGAATATAAAAAAAATAATCTATTTCCGTTGTGGAGTAGAACCACCTTCAAGCTCACTTTTGACGAATCAATGAACAAGCGCCACTGATCTAGATTATATTCATGGCCAAGAACTTCCATAACGGAACAAACATCATGGCAAAACACGACACCATGTTCCAGCGAGAAGAAATCCTTGAATTCTTCATGGTGCCCACGGTAAAAACACACCTTGGTGTCCTGACGCAGAAGATTCCGGCCCTTTAACCTGGATCCTAAAAGTTCAGCTTGCTTCTTTGACAGGTTCGTATCGTGGACGGCATCATTCACTTCCCCTTGAGTCAGCAGGTATGGTTCATTGGAAGGACAGGCTCCTGCAAATGTTGGATCACAATCCATATTTTTGTCAGCTTGGCCTATATATTCATCACTTGACTCACTGTCACTCAGCATCATGTTTGTTGGAGGCTTAGACACAGGTAACTCCGCATTGTGAGGTACTGACCTTATCGCAGGTGGTAAATTGGGCTTTGCTGTTACACCAGTGACACTGGTCAGGCAGAAGTAGCCATCTTTCCAAACCATAGGAATGGCGAAAGGCATAGATTGTGAATCTTTTGCCCAAGCCTTTAGAAGACTGGCACATGTCACACAACAAAAATGGGGAGCCCAACTCTTGTCTTGATCACCCACTTTGCAGCAGAAATAATGTTCATAGTATTTATTAAACAGTGGTGTGAGAGACCGTCTTCAGAATTTCAATGTCACCTCACCGCAGATGTAGCAGAATGCACCCGATGAATTTAAACACTTTCTTGACATATTAATGGTGGAACAAACACTGTGTACTTCTGACACGATAAAACACTGAGCTCTGGCCAGCAACCTCCCGAGG
>Ga0123357_10005890_pt1 | contig 14791 bp, 7 predicted proteins | sample TergutEmb28metaG_FD_89873 | JGI IMG/M metagenome (GOLD analysis project Ga0123357, IMG submission 89873) | Embiratermes neotenicus P4 segment gut microbial communities from Petit-Saut dam, French Guiana - Emb289 P4 | ecosystem: Host-associated > Arthropoda: Insects > Digestive system > Gut ...
AGCTTCTCGTTACTATTCCAGTGGCTCCAATTATTACTGGTACAATCGTGCATTTCAGGTTCCACATTCGTTGTATCTCTATACATAAACTCTTGTATTTTAACTTCTTTTCCGCTTCCTTTTACACAAAATTTCCTTCTGCGGATATTCCCACATCTATCAGCGTGCATATTTTCTATTTTTTGTTTTTAATTATTATATCTGGCCTATTTGCTGTAACTTCTCTGTCTGTGTGTACTGCTTGATTCCACAACACTGTAACAAATCCGTCTTCACACACTGGCTTCGGAATGTGTGTGTACCATTTGTCTGTGGTTTCAATGCCTAAGGCTTTGCATATTGAGTAGAGCAAATGTGTACAAACTTTATCGTGTCTCATTAAATATTCGTTCTTTGCCAAAATGGGGCATCCTGAGGTTAATTGGTCAATAGTTTCTTCATGTTGCTTACATAACCGGCATTTACTCTCAATTTCTTCCTTCAAAATTTTTTCTTGAAATAGTTTGTACTAATTGCTTGGTCTTGAGCTGCCACTATTGTATTTTCTATTATTATTATTATTATTATTATTATTATTATTATTATTATTATACGATGTGGATGTCTCTTGTCACAGGCTTTTCTTCCTGGTACTTCTCTTGAACTAGCGGTGATCCCCACCGCTCAGGCTTCAAGCTACACACTGCAGTACTTTCCGTATTATGCGTGATGTACCAAGTACGGATAGCTGTCTTTTGTAGTGAATTTATCGAATGTTTTACTGGTACAGCTTTCAAATTTTTCCTTAAGCTTCTCGTTACTATTCCATTGCCTCCAATCTTATTATTATTATTATTATTATTATTATTATTAAGAAATTAAGAAGCTGATTTACATTATGACGTCGTAGAATTATTTAGATTGACATCAGCGTCTGGGTAGATACGTTACCTCACTCTTCAAAGAGTAAGAGTACAGTCCACCGCTCAGAAGAAAATCATTGAGACTGATGAGATAAATGCACATAAGCAAGACGAAGGGCTAATGACTAGTCGTTATTAGTCAGCCTTCCTTGTAGGTTCATCCGAAAGGTCTTTTCTTTCTAATTTCATGGCGTCACATAACAGTAGTCATAATTTTACAGCAATGAATATCTAAAATATATAATTACATTCGTTGAAACATGTGGGTCTTCCTATTCCGTGGATGTGAAGTGACTTCATCTGGTGCGAAGATAAGGCATAGTATTATTATCTTATATGGAGGGTAGAGGTCATTAAGAGGCGGGAAATCTGACGGATTATTGGCTACTGCAAACGATTCTGCTGGCTGGAATTCTTCACGATTATTCGCTTTTCCTAAAAGTAACTTTTTATTGCAAACCAAATTATGGAGGGCTATAGCTCTCCCTTGAAGAGGGACATCTTAAAAAATAAGCCTAAAGGTGGCGTAAAATCGTTTAATGAGCGAAGAGCAGTGTTTATTCTTACATGCAAATTTAATTTTCGACGCTTTCTGGAGAACAGATTCAAACATTTTTTCACATCTTAAGGACGAAGGTTTTTATGCCCGCTCTTTCGCAGGGACTAAGGGATTGTTTTTCATTCCTACTCTTTTCAACTTTATCTCTGTATGAAAGATGTTCCACCTTTCAGTTGTCGTTATGATAGCGAAATTGGTCATGTTCCGCACCTCCCGTTGATTCTTCCTTTCCAAGATACAAGAAATAAAAGAAAGAGTACAAAAAGAAGGAATTGGTCATACAGACCGCTATCAACCAATGGTTTTACACGGAACATGACGGAAACCTCATTCAGGAAGCAGCGGGAGGGTTGTTCTCCGTATTGGTACCTTGCTCTGCTGGTAGTCGTTCTTTCTCACGTCATTGCTTCTTTTGGGAGTAGAACCTATTCATAGAGGAAATAAAGTGTGTAAGCGATTGAAAAGTAATGAACGATGCGAGACTGAAATATAATTTCTAAGTTATGATTATAGTATTCTTAAAATTAAGATAGATTTCTCCTTGTGTGTAATTAAATAAAACGCAGTGAATATTTAATGAAGACTGGACTTGTATCTACATTAATTATCAACAGATTCGGGCCACAGGATGCGCAGTACCGTAATCTGTGTTTTCACAGAGCCGGTCTAATTGCGGCAGCGAATGTAAAATTCTCTGTCAGCGCCTGGAATCACAGGCTGAAGCACTAAGAAATTTCGACTGAATTATGATTTTTAACTTAACTCATTTTAGACATACTTCTGCCTATGTCATGTCTTGTCACAGGGAAAACTGCTGCGTGATTCAAGAATATGAGTAAATTATTAGAAGTTGAAATCTGACAGGTTAGACAACCAGATCTTTAATTACAGAAAGAGTTGTTTCGTACTTCAACATCGGAATTTTTTAAATAAACGCGCATGTTGAGTGTGTGATTTAAATTAATGACGTATTAAGCAAAATTAACAATTCAATTTTATACTTGAAAATTTTACAATTAATTTACTTAATTTGTAATGAATGTGAAATTTATTTGAAATTTGAATTATTGTTGTAATTACACATCACATTAGTTAACGTATGTTAGATGTGAGGTAGCTTCCTGTTCAACAGTTTGTCTGCATGTCAGCCGTTCCCAATCCTTTACGTGTGTGACCGTAAAGTAGAAAATAGTACATGACCCGCGGCTGTACCGTGGGAACGGCAATAGACAGTGATGTTATCTGTAAACTAATTAATAATAATTCCTTTTCTTGAACAATACGTAACGATGCCACTTATTAATAAAAATTACATTTTTACTGGTCCTTGACAAATCCGTTGACTTTACGTACAGCCACGTTTTACACTACAATAAAACGCGTATTTATTAGTCATTTAAAGTTTAATTGTTCCAGTATATTAATAAATACAAGTTCAACAATTATGTTTTATAGGTCACTCTGCATTTCGATAAAAAATTTTATTTTGTCCTAATTGTCGAGTCATCTAAACGAAACCTCTCTTGATCACATATCAGACCCCCACGATCCTGCTTTGGGTCGCGAAATGAGTTTGGGAACCACTGTTGCACAAAATGCTAGAGTAGACATTCTTTTTTTTAACTTGATTTCTCTCTATAATCCAATGTTATGTGGGAATCGTCCCTAGTCTCATTCACATAATTTAATTGATAAGTGGAAATCGGATCTGTCTGTCTGCTGTCTATCCCCTTAATAGCATCCGGCAGTAGGAAAGAAAAAAATCCCTGTACACTGTGATTTCGAGTCCGGGTGCCGTTTGTTGTAGGTCCAGTTTGTTTGGATTTCGGATTCTACTGGTATCAAAAAAATTCTAGTGCCTCTCAGGGTGAGGGTTTTAACTTAGAATCAATCTTCAACGAAAAGTTTTCCCGTTGTATTGTAGCCTGGCAGGCTCGCGCTGGTACCGTCTTAGCCCTGTCACTTCCGGTAGTACTGCCACAATTTAGTTTTGAAGTTTACAGCAGAACACTGACAACTGCTTCCTTCACTAAACATTGTCAGTATACGAATATTCTAACAATTACTTTCTGGAAATTCTACTTTCTGAGGAAGATCTTTCTCAGTCACGTCTACAGCCGGGAGCTCAAGGACGCCTCTATGCAGGGAATCACGTTCCTTACCGCCGACACTAGGCTTCAGCCATTCTGTAGCAAAAGTATAATCTGGTTTATCAATTTCCTTTGTTACTATAAGCGTTAAGGTGTGCAAGTAAAAATCTAGTAATTTACAATTAAATTGCATGTTAACAAATTTACACATGTACCAAAATTGGTCAAATCAATTATTTTTCCTCTGTAACCCAATGCCGTACGAAAGTTTGTAATTTAAATGTTAATTAATTATCCAAACTGTGTGAGTCAAGGTGTTCAGTCTCAACGCGGAGAATACCAAATAATATGCACAAATCCAATTACATTCAGCACGACTTACCTTGCATGAAATAAAGCAAAAAAAATTTGAATACACTTCATAATACGTCTTTTTACTTCACCAAACGGGCCTAGATTTTGATATTCGCGTATTAGTTAAAACTTAGGTAAGTGACAGTGAGGTCTATTGCCTTCCAACATTGGATTACAGAGACGAGAAAATTAAGCAAGGACTGTCTGTTTTAGCATTTGTTTACAGAGTTATGTAATGCTGAGCAGAAAGGCACCTCACATTTTACATGTTAGCTAATGTGACGTGTAAGTAATTACAAAATAACCCAAAACTTCCAATAAATTTCACACTCATTTACACTTTAAATTTACATCGATTCGTAGTTTGTAGATAACAATTCCTCGTCTTCTAAAGCGACAGTTCAGTATATCCGCCTTTCCTAAATCAAGCCGGTTGATTAAGTTAACCGAGCTAAAAAATAAACGACAGGGAGTAATGATTACATTTTTTATAAGAGAGGACGGGTTAGTTTACCGCCTCATTCAAAGCCATATAAAGTCTACAAATGTACAAGTACCAATAAGTAATCCAGTAAACTGTCTGACCATCTATTGATACACAAGGGAGCCAACGTAGTTGCCCAGTAGAGAAGATTACAGAATAATCTGTAATGAAATTCTGCTAGAGGACTTGAAGATACGGCCAAACCTGTAATACACAAACGTAGATTGGAAATGCGCTTATGTATCAATATATTTAATTGTATACTTATTAATGCGCTTACTGCCATTGTAAGCACAGACTCGGCAGTGGATAGGATTGGCATGCTCGCGTGTGGGTACCTGGTGCGTGTTTGTATCATAAAATTAACTCCTAATAAGTATAGGCCCTGTTAAAATGCCTGCATCCTGCATATAAAATATAGTAGAGATACGGAAGAAAACAACGTTGACAGTGTGTATAATAATGGCACCAACCGATGTTCTCAAGTATACTAAATTAATGTTACTCTACTTTATTATTTTTGTAAACATGATTGCATTTATAGGTTCTATTAATGTGTACATTCGAAAAATGCAACGATGGACAATCACATAAATTTTGACAGGTTCAGTATGATAAAATTTCAGTTGTAGCAAAATGTGGAATAGCATATGTTAAAGTTGCCCACTTGGACAAACCTGTACTTCCTCCAAATACAGTGATTCAAACTGAGTTTAATAAAAAAATTGTAAATCTCGTAAACCTTAACACTAAGTAGAAGTTCCTCGATTAAGTTGTTACACGTAAGTTACGGTTACATAACTGTCTAACGTAGCAGTAAACATGACGCACAGATAAGCAGAATATTTCGGGAAGCAATTGATTATGAACAGCCCTCGTAGAATGGACGAAGTGTAACAGACTATCTGCTAGGGGAGTGAAATACAAAGGTCTGGAGAGAAAAAACGCTGGGAACTCTAAAGGACAACAAATGGAAATGACTCAATATTCGTACATTCGTGATTAAATTATACAGTATGCTTCTTATTAAGATGAAAGTGGTTAAATATATGGCTTTTCTTTACCTTTCCCGAACACGCTTTCACAGCAAAGGATTCAAGGCACTTCTTGTTATACCCCTGAAGAATTGAATTTGCCCCGTCCGCTGGTAGAACTACTTTGCATATGTTTTTCCTCTGCGTTAACAGCATTAACACCTCAGACGGTCTTGGCATTGTAATTCATTCGGATTCGCCTGCTCAACTGGAGCTGCAGATTATGTACAGCAGCAGTGAATGAATTAAATATTCTCTCTCCAGTAATACTTTTAAGCTATAAATGCACTTCTGCGTGTATTTATGTAATGCAATAATCGTATTCTAGGAAAACAGATTGTAAGGAACATGATGTGACTACAAGAGTACTATCGTGTACTCTAGACCAGCGTTTCTGAAACTGGGTTCCTTGCTAACCCCAGAATTCTGCAAAGGGGTGTAATCGGTTCTGAGAGACGAAAATGCGTAATGGCGGACGAGTATTATTTGCGGTCTTAAATTTTTACGTAAGAAATCAAGATCGTGGTGGCATTCACCACTAAACATTCCGTCTCTGACATTACGTAATCAAACCAGAAGCTTCATGATTCTGCAGTGAAGTCTGTCAGTAGAGCTGGCCTTAGAGTCAATGGATCAAGCCAAACGATCATGTTATCGATCAGTCTGAGGTTAGCAATTGATTCTTCACATTTTTTTGCACAACAGCTCCTAGTGGGCCAGGGCCTTCTCTTTTACTTTTCTAGATCACACTCAGCGACACACCACAGTCGGTAGGACTCCTCTGGACGATTGATCAGCCCGTCGCAGAGAACTCTACCTGACAACATATAACATTCAAAGCAGATGGACTTCCATGCCACCGGTGGGATTCGAACCCACAACCTCAGCAGTCGAACGGCCGCAGACCTATGCCTTAGACCGCGTGGCCATTGGGACCGGCGAACTTTTACATGTAAATTACAGTAAAGAAGAACAAATGCTGGTATTTAGTATTATGGTCAGGTAGTAGTTCCTCAGAAAGTTCTGTAACTTATTTTAGGGTTCCTTGAGGTAAAATAGATTGAGAAGCATGGCTCTATAAAATTCAATGGAGCATTTCTTGTTTCCAATATTCTGTCTCCACGTTTCAGACCTTGATGTTAGGTGACCGCTGCCGTTTTCATAGTCCTTTATTCGATCCGTATTGAGCGCTGGTCTATTGTTTATAAAAGTTTAATGCATGTGGCAATTACTACAAATAGAAGGAACAAATGTGATATCATGTCTCGTGACATATGCTACGGTAATGTACACATATATAAGACTGTCGTAATAAATAAAATATATATTTGATTATTTTTAGTACATATGAAGAAAAACCCGTGTGAAAACCTGGCGCTTTCACCTTATGTTCTTAGAACAATTTCACACCATATTCAGCTTGTCACTTAGGCCCTACACGGAAGTACACCGGCCGATACGTTCAATCAAAAGTAAGATACGCATTTCTTAATGGTAATCACTCACGATTAAATCCAAACTTAAGTTTATAACAGTAAAGTTCTTGTACAAATATATATATATATATATATATATATATATATATATAAGCATATTGTGTGATTGATTCCAAACTTTTTCTAAGATATTGTGCTCAGTAACTTTTTTGTGTGTGGGCCGGGTAGCTCAGTCGGTATAGGAACTGACTACGGGCTGATGGTCCGGGATCGAATCCCGGTGGAGACGAGATTTTCCGCCTGTCCAGACCGGCCCTGGGGCCCACCCAGCTTCCTGTAAATTTGGGTACTAGGTCTTTCCGAGGATAAAGTGCGGCCGGGGCGTGCTGCTGAACATTCGCCCCCTTCTAGTGCGGCGGTCATGGAAGAATAGAGCTATACTTCTGCCCAACCTCTGGACCACACCGGGCCCGTAACGGGATCACTTTACCTTTACTTTTACCTTTTCCTATGTAGCGTTAAACAATGTCATGAACAAAGTTCATGTAAAGTTATAAATATATTCAAAACCGGGGTCTAAAAATTCATGATTTAGTTTATAGTCACGGTGAATATCACAATAGTTTGTGCGGTCACACTTTAGTACTACCTGTCTGTACGAACATTTACGGTTATGACTGTATCGTACTACGAAACATTCTAGCGACGTTCGTTGCGAGATTCCGAGTATCATTATTAGCGTCCATGGGTTAGGTCTGTACACTTATTTTGTTACTCATGTATTTTAAATATATTAAAGATTCAGTTTATATTCCTCTAAGCTGACCACGTTAAAAATTATTGTAGAATGTGTCGGATTCTTGTGTAAATATGCTCTTTAAACGTCCGGAATTAACCTGACACAGAATACTATTCATGTCTACTGTTTAGGATTACAGCAGACATTAACAGGAAGCATATGAAGCAGCTAATACAACAGGTATTAATTATCGCATTCCAGAGACAATTTGAAAACTCCCCTTTAAAGTTTTTTGAATTTATAGCATTTAATTATTTTAAGGTCACATTAAGTTGTTTCAAGCGAAAATCCTAAAAAAAAATGTATCAGCCGATCCAGTGCAAATGTGAGTATTATTGGTACAGATTTGTTATTTTCACCACACTTCCGGTTGCGTTCAAGTCATGCAGTCCAACACCACAATGACTGTCTTGGCTTTGGTTCCTCTTCTGATCGAAACGAAGGCAGTCGATCCCTCTTTTCTCTTTAAATCCATAAACTCACGCAGTTCTTTTCACTTAAAACGAAGTGCTAATTTTCAAAACAATAGAACAAAAGATTTAAAGGCACATTTAGCCGTAATTTTGCCTCCCCGCACCAGTTAATAAAGTATTAAAACAGAACATTCAGTGATAAAATCCCCGCAGGTAGTTTCAAGTCATATCTTCGTTTTACTTCACGGTAAACTGAGTCCCATTCAAGTCTATTATTCACCATAGTAGGCCTAACGAAGTGATAATGAGGTTTAGTATACATGCTAATGATCACCGAAGAAGTGTATTATAGCTTTCTTTATTGGTTGCGATATCTTCGAGTTGGAGGCGTGATGGAAATTATTGGCTTCGCTTAGTGGAAATCCTGGTAATGGAAGGAAATACGTTTTCTTAACTGCGTTTGTATTTCATCCACGACTTAACTACTTAGGTTACATACTGGTAATATAACATACAAAATAAAAGTCTGGGTTTTGGCAGTAGAATGGCAAAAATATAGGCTTTGTATCGTCTGCATTTTTAGTTCAGATAATGAAATGAGTTCTAAACAAAGCTGGTTTCAAGTTGCATGGCCTAACTTTAAGCAGCAAGAAGTCATTAAGAACGCATTTTGTTGGTACTCTACTGTATTTTGTTACAACTGCATGGTAGTGACAAAGATGTGCCTCCTTTTGTTGTATTGCACAGTATTTTACCGGAGAGTTCTGAGAGAAAGTTATGCCAGCTGACGGCAATGAGAGTTCTAAGTCTGTGCAACAAGGTCATAAAGAACTTCAATGCAAAAATATTTTCCCTGTAGTGTGGTTTATTTCCGTTCCTAATTTCCACTAGTATAGATTTTAATCAGTTAAAATGCTTAATTATATCCCCAGCCTTAGGAATCATTGTCATGAAGAATCAAGTCTTCTGGGATATGAGGTCATGTCGAATGGTAAATATTTCGCTGCGTTTAAGAAGGAACTAAGTTTTCTCTTCTTCAGGGTCAGTACAAGAATAGTTACTTTTCTTCAAATATTTGACACTCGTGGAGGCTGCAATACTGTGGGTCTCCGAAACATCCGTAACACTTTATCATTCCAAAGGGTAGAATATCCCAGAAGCGTTAAATCTTTGTTAAACTTCTGTGATAACCTGCATAGTACTTACATCTTCATGGTTGTAAATTTCAAGTTATGATAATGCGTTTTAAGCAGAGTTTTTATGTCAGGTTGTGATTTGCCTCCTTATGAATTTAATCATCTGCAGCGCTAATGATTTGTCTATTATCGTCATCAAACCTAAATATAAATTTCTCACGTCCGCTGTTCCTTTCATGTCTACAGACTACTGTTTGAAAAAAAAGTCTCTACAGCAGATCCCAGAGACCTACCGAAACATAATCCTTCCCACCCCAATGGCTATCACCCACCACGTTAGTACTCTCAAATCTAAAGCGAGGTTTGTCGACTGGCAAAATTTGAAAATACGTCAGTTGGAGACAGAAACGCACATAAAATACGGCAACGAAATCCAAATTCTAAGCTTCAGTAAAAAACAAAGCTAGAGTATTAATAATTTTGGTAATGCCTAACCTAATTTAACCAAACGTAACGTACCGTAACCTAACCTAACCTAACCTAACATAACATAACATAACTTAACCGACCTGTTATTTGTACTGTACAGAATTACATTTTCAGCATAGTTAGCGAGATGCAATTTTCGTAAGTGTGTATGTTGTTGCGCTTGACTAAGGAATACGGAACAATTACTTATAAACCAATATTTAATTTATTTTTATTCTGTGGCAATCGTCCACGTCATTGAAAGCAGCTCGAATTAGGGCAACTAGTGTCCTAAATTATATGGGGGGGGGGGATATGAAGTTACGTACTTTGCATTCTTAAGTATGCCTAATTACATGTTACAAAGGACAGTTCTTTGTAGCATTTTCTGATTCTTCACATATATATTTTATATTACGGAAATCGCTGCTTCTTTGCCTAGTCTTTATATTTCTTTCTGTAATTGCCAAACGGCAATAAAACACAATCGTTTTCATTGCATTACGATTGGCACAATCTTTGCCACAATCTTCTACGTATCGCACAGTTTGCTCATATCCTTTGTCGATCAAGGTGGAAGGTAAATAAGGCCGTATAATGAACTGATAGTAATTCCTGTTTAATTCTAAGTTGGAATCAATGGCATTTTAACGTGTATTTAGATCTCTCAAGAATTCCCAAAAAAGCACATTTCTACAACGAAACTTTCAGATCACTCAGGTGGGTCAAGGCAGTCATCATTACTGAAACAGTGTAAATTATTTTTTTTTATTTTCAGCAGAATAAATAGCCACGGAAAAACAGCTGTTTTAAATAAATTATTATAATTTAGTATAGAAAATATTTTGGTATAACAATTATAATATCTTCTCAGGTTTTATGATGTCCTTGCATGAACGTAGGAGAGAATGCTATGAGAACAAATTGCAGTTTACCAAAATAACAAAGATATTGGTGACAGGAAATGCTGTACGACAGTATTCACCTTTTGAGGCCCAGTAGTTATTTTATGTATCACCAGATTTCATACTCAAAAATTCTACTTTGTTCTAGCAGAGTTCATTTGTGTGTGTGTGTGTGTGTGTGTGTTGTTTTTTGGTATGATTCGGCGAAGGGATATCGATTACTTCCCTCTACGACTTTAATTGATAGGTTTCTTACAACCGAGATGGAGTGAGCTTACTGAGCGGTATTTACTGATTATGTATATATTATTTAGGCTAAGCTTAATTTTGAAAGGGTTAATATACCTATAGAACACTTGTTTAAAAAGGCCTTAACAAATACCTCGTTGTTATGGACAGTGTCAGTTTAGCAGGACTCTGACGATATTTCTTACAGAATGATGGTTTAGGAGGAAAGTGTGGGTTTCAGTCTGCAGAAAATCACCCATCTTTCTCACATTATTATAGTCCCCCGTGGTGACAATATTACATGGCAGTTGGACCTTTGGGTATGAGTGAAGAGGAAGACGGCAGGGGAACCCATCTAACTGTGTCAACACACTTGGCGCACGCCAACAAAGAGATCGGTAAAACTAACAAAATACTGTCTCCTCCTTTCCTTCAAACGTCATCACACTCAGCTCTTATAATAGAGCGCAAACGGAGATAAAAAGGGAAACAGGATGAAAAAAAGATAGTCTGAAGATAAAAAAACACTCAAGACTCCAATTATTATGTTTCGTCAGGGAATGATGCTCTAAAGACGGGTTGGAGAAGGCTTGTGACCCTCGTTCTGAGCCGTTATTACATTCGCTTGCAATTAATTTCGGTTTTAACAAGAGCAGACCCCCAGAGAAACGTGTCTTCTCAGTTTCGAACCTCCTTGACGAACTTTCTGTTTATTATGAATAGGATATGACCTTTACAATACAGACAGATGACCTGTATAATACATGTGTGCGGCTGTCCACATTTTCGCGTGTCAAGGACCCTTTTCGGCATAAATATTATCGCGAACCCTCCGCAGATATTGTTTATGCTATTAGAATCCATTATCGAGGAAATGCGATATTGTCAGAAGTGTAATTCGGAACTTAGTCATTTATTGACATAACGGATTGATGGTATGAAGCTTACAGATCCAACATTAATTAGAAGGATAAAAATTGCGACCTTTAAGATTTTTTAAGCAGCCAGTTCTTGTTTGGTGCGTATATGGTTTCGCGGACTCCTTGAAATGATTCCGCGATCCCCCAGGGGCTTTTAGTCCATACATTGGGAACCACTGATATAGCATATTTGCTGATAAGCCTTTTAAATTACGTTTTTATTATATATTTATTTGGAAAATAAGTATTATTTCCCTTCCATTGTGTCTGTAAAGTTTGTAATCTAGACTACTCTAACTCAAGATGTATGGGGTTTAAACTAAAGTTACTTGTGTACTTAAACTGTCATTACAGACTATAAGCTACAGTTCACTTGTTTCTGTCTTAACGGAAACGGCAAGTTGTAAGAGGTTTTTGCTCAGTCAGTTTAACTGGCTGTCCTATTTGAGTTTTCTAAGCAAAATCCTGTGGACGAAGAGCAGCCCGATTAATTTTGAATACATGTGAAGAAACACGTAGAAGCTAGGTTTAAGTTTCCCACAGCGATGTTGCTCGAGATTAAAGTCTCCTGGCATGTTATTCCGTGTCGTTTGGCAAGTAGCTCCCGAAATTTCAAAAGATCATAGTGCCTTCATCTACGGAACCATGCAGTCTGAGGGGAATTCTTCTTAACCTGCGTGAAAACCCGATTTGTATGGCGTGGCAAGAAAGTCAAAGCACAAAACGTAACCTCCAGCAAATAATGTTTGGCTATGAATTCGATGTTTATATGCAGAACCTTATTCCAACTACTCATTATTCAATTCTATGAATGACAGAATATTGGCAGTTTCTCAGTCAGTCTGTTCGAAGAATAAAGGCTTTGCTCTAATTTCGGTTTAGGTTTAATTAATCTAACTCCGCGAAATTTGGAGTCTATCTGTTAATTTTCACACGCTATCTAATTTTAAGCCCACTTTTATTGTTCTCACTTAACTTTCTGCAGATGAAACACTGAGATAGGCGGTACATTAAACTTTGCCCTCGGATCCAAGATAAACTTCTCTACGCATTCCAACCATTTAAAATTATAAAGTTTTTGCTTTATCTCATTATTAGGAGTGTGTATATTAACGAATTGTTGAGTTAGGTTAGCTAATTTTCATAAACTTTGTGAACAGCATGCAATATTATAGAAGGGTTAGAATCAATAACTTCGTAATGCGGCGCCATTATTCCGATTGGATATTTATGCAACAGACGTTCATTTAAATCAAATTCTTTAAACACAAAAAGAAACTTTCGCGTGCAAAGAGAAGTATACGAAGAAAACTTTGACATTTGGTTTACTATAGCTGACAGTACTTCAACAACATGGCTTACAGGGAAGCGAATGTAATATTGATGTGTATATGAATTATTTTTATGGCGTTGTCGCACCTCCTTGGAATTTCCTCGGGAAGAGAAATGGCTCAAAATTTTATGGTATGATATATTTCGTTAACTGCATTTGGGTTGACACCCGGTGGCAGTAGTACAGTGCTCATTCACAAGCAAACAATACACAGAACAACACAATGAAACAGAATACACAGAACGGAACATATATAACAATAAGAATACATAAAAATAATAAAATTACATAATTTACAAAATTAAACAGAAGCGTACAAAACATACAACTATTTATAAAATGATAAATAAAATGTTGTTAGGACGAAATAATTAAATGCTGTGACATGGCGACAGAAAACCAAATCACGCACAGTATTTCGATACTGTTATAATGTCGAAGTTCTTGCCCATTAAACGGTATGTAACAAGTCGTATAGAACCAGAAGTAACATATCAACATTTGAACTAAAAATTATCCACTCAACATGCAATTATTTTTCACGATCAAAATTTGTAGCTCTAATACGGATGTACAGTTTTTTCTTGTGTTTCTAATTCTGGTCACTTTCCAGTAAAGTTCCTGAATGTAAATATAAAAATGTACGTCCTTAGATAACTCTAATCTGACCTGTCTTGAAGATACTGTTTATTCCATCGAATGGGTTACTGAAAAAGTTGGTAGATACTTCATTTTGTGTGTGTGTGTGTGTGTGTTCTATGAAGCCTAATATATTAATATGAGTCCAGAATGTCACCCTGTATTCACGGTGCTTGAAGAGAGCTGCTATATTTCTTGAACCCATAGGTACCTACTGAATTCATTGTCACGTCTTTTAGACCAAGTACTTACAACATCTTAACCTAGAAGTTTCATAGAGCATAATCCTTTGTAGGAAGCTAAGAGTTTCTAAACTTTTTTCTGACGTTCAGGTTACCGTGTATCGTGATAAATTCTTAAAATAAAATCAACTAGATTCACTAACTTCTCTAATTTATTTTTGGAATAAAACTCTACTTGTCTCGGACAGTTCCTCTGTCCATCATCAGGAGTTTTTCACTGTACACACAGTAATGGTATATGTCATACAGTTTTGCTTACAGCTTGTGAGCAGGATCAGAATGGAACGTCCTGATCCTGCTCACAAGCTGTCTGCAAACCTGTATGACATACACCTTTGTTGCATGTACAGTGAAAAAGAGGAACTGTCCTAAACGTGTAGAGTTTTATTCCAAAAATAAATTAGAGAAATTAGTGCATCTAGTTGGTTTTATTGTGAGAATTTTCTGAACTATTAAGAACTCATGTTCACAAGGCGCTTCCATCGCTCAGTATTTCGATCGAACAAATTGTTACAATTAAATCCCAAATAATTATTATTTAATATAAGTATTTGTTTTCTCGCGGTGGCGCGGTTGGTTGAGGCAGAAGGTCGCGGTTTCAATTCCCGATGGTGTTATTGGAATTTTTCATTGACATAATCCTTCCGGCCGCACTATGACCCTGGGGTTGACTCAGCCTCTAACAGAAATGAATACCATGCATATTTCCGGGGGGGGGGGGGGGGGAGCGCGGCGGCGTTCTCGGTGCGGTCACTCTCCCCCTCCCCATCTTCGGGTCTCTCTACGCTTAGGGCCTCGTCCCCCCTCGCATCGCGCAGCCCATGGCAACCCATCGGGTTTTTCCCGTTC
>Ga0123357_10005891_pt1 | contig 14791 bp, 10 predicted proteins | sample TergutEmb28metaG_FD_89873 | JGI IMG/M metagenome (GOLD analysis project Ga0123357, IMG submission 89873) | Embiratermes neotenicus P4 segment gut microbial communities from Petit-Saut dam, French Guiana - Emb289 P4 | ecosystem: Host-associated > Arthropoda: Insects > Digestive system > Gut ...
CTTTACCTCTTGTCTCTTTCAGTCAATTATAAGTGGTAGTGTGGTAGTTTAATTTAATGGCATGCAGTACTTTGTATCATAGATGCATTTATGTAATGTGGAACAAAAAGAACTTGGAAGTTCCTATCTTTAAACTTCTGAAGACAGAACCACCTCTTTGTGCCATCAGATACTTGCAGACCTTGTTTATGATCAGGCAGTGGTCCTCAGGGTCATGACACTGGCAGTCTGGTGCTTGGGTTAATTTCTGATTGTCTTGCAGTTATAAGATGAACAGTATCAGTAACTTCTTCTGTACAAAAGACACTGCCTGAAGAAAGACCAAAGTGTTCCATAAATCACTGGATTGCTATCATCTGAACCAGACCCAGACTAGAATATTATGTGTGCAACCAGTGCTGGGTTCAGGTCCATGCTGCCCTCAGCCAGACTACACTGTGTCATATCTCTGAAAACAAAGATCTTAAACTAGAAGTATGATCATGTTCAATTTCTGGTCTGTGATGCAAGGTCATTGGTAATCTGGTAGGTCACAGGTGTTATGATAACTAATTACTGAACTGCTTGTACTTATGCTATTAGCCAACCAAGTTGAGAATCTGTCAGAGGTGCTGTTAGATTATTGTTATTTGAATAGTTGAAAGGAATTTGTATAATTTGGTGTATCACTGATTTGTACAAACCTCACATCTTTGGTCATTTGTTGTCTGTAAATTCTGTAAAAATTAAATGCAGTGTATATAAAAATGTTATCAGAAGTGCCTTGGAGGAAGAGATAGAAAGGAAATCTGTGACACACCATATCTCATATTCTGGTATCAGTTTAGATATATGGTCAAAGAAAACAAATACATGAGGTATAAGTCTGAAATTGGACCCATGTGAACACAGTAATGAACCTCCTGGTTTCATGAAATGTGGGAGAGAGTTGTAAAACTAAAAAATTGTGTGTAGGTCTATATGGTCACAAAGAATTGGTGATGTGTTTTACATGAATATTTTATAAATTATTTTGTTTTGCAGCGTGGACTGGGCATCATGCCAAAGAGAGGCTGTGATGCTACACAGTGTGAAATCTTCCGGTTTTACAAGCTTCATGCTACCAAGGGCATGTGTGAGCCTATTTCCATGATTGTTCCTCGAAAGGTGACGTATGCACTCTTCTCGTGTATGTCATTGGTTTCCTCATTCTTTGTTTAGTTTTCACACTCATAAATTTGTGACATTTGAGTTTTCACAGCTGTGATTATGAAGAATATTGTGTTCTTGTATGTGATGCTGTGTATTCTAGTAGATATTTGCCGACATTTCAGAGGACCTGCTAAATGCTGGTAAATATCAACCATTCTCCATGATGTCACACTCCACAAAACAGCATTCTTTTTCATACCTTGTTTAATTAACATCCATGTTTATATTATCCTCCGATTTCCTTCTTAGTCTTCCAAGACTTTGCTTTCCAGGAGGTCCCATCTGAATTCTGTATGTATTTCTTGTCTCCCTTCTGAACTCTGTGTCTAACTCATTTTGTCCTCATTTAATTTACTCATTCACTGCTGAATAATTAGTGTCCATCCGTACATTCTGTGCTGACTTATTTTTTAAATTTTCTTGGAAGTGTAACTCTGGAAAAATTAGGTAAAAAAAGAATTAATGTATGCAGACTCTTACCTTATGAGCTGTGTGGGAATACTTATGGACACCATTGTTACTACCTCTGTGATGCTTCAGGTCACATAATTTATACTGTAAGATATTCCTGCAGCTGCTAGCTGCTGCAGTTTTTGTATTCTTCTGGAGGAGCGAGGTCTGACTGTTAAGTGCATTGTTTTATGATAGATGGAAGTATGTACTGGGAAGGTTGAATGTATTTGCAAAGTTAGTTTGGGAGATATGCATTTTTAAAGGTCACACCAGTGTTGAAGTGGCTACAATGACACCATATTGCATGGCCCAATAAATTATGGGCTGAGCCATGTGATTGTTAATTACTGTGATAGATTGTTAAAACTGTAGGTCAGAAATACTGTCATAATACAATATCCAGCATTCCAAATGTACTTTATTTCTCTTATATTGAAATATTTTTCTCAGTCTTACTTCACAAATTCTTGGTTGCCCATATTATAGGATGATTTGCATTAGTTAACTCTTGAACTTCTCCTCCTCCCCCTTCTCCCCGATTGTTATTGTTGTTGCTGTTGTTGTTGTTGTCTGGCACTGCAGCCCAACTTGGGCCTTGGCCTGTTCACTCCTCTGCCTCCAGGCATCTCTATCCTCTGCCGACCTTCTCCATTTCTGCCATTTCAACATCCTCTCGCCATCCCTGTCCACTGCATCTACCCATCTTCCTCTGGGCCCAACTGGTCTTCTTGTTTTTGTATATCCTTTCAATACTTTTCTGGGAACCCTTTTATCTCTCATCCTCATCACATGACCCACCCACTGGAGTCTTCTCAATGATACTCCTGGTTAGCTCCATTTCCTTGTATTATTTTTAGATTTCATGATTATACCTGTTTCATAACCAACACAAGTGCATAGCGTTTCCTTGGGAATGTTGAAATGCCTCACAAATTTTTTTCTCTTCTTACACTATCATAGACTTAACTCTTGAACTGCTTTAACGATTTATTTTGCTATTACAGCCAAATTTTTGTTATTTGTGGGATATGGGGAAACTGATTGTTGTGGTTGACAGGGTATCAATCCTGCCCATTATTCAGGAGTACCTGCACTCAGAAATCATGCTGAAGACTAGCTGCCATGACTGAGATTTTCCATAGTTTCCCTCAGTCCTTCTGGACAAATGCTGAGATGGTATCTCAAATTGTTTCCAGTTCATTATTCACTGGTCATTCTTGAAAGCAAGCCTGGATAGAGGGGTGGGCCAGCCAGACAATTGCCCAGGATTCTGACCTGTAAGGGGCACTCAGAGGTCACTGGAATAATTGGAAGAAAGGTGCCAGTAAACTCAGGTTGCCACATATGACTGCTGACATAACTGTCCATATGAGTTCTTAGCACAAATTTCAGTATTTTGTAGCTATTAGCATTTCACATTTGTCAACAGTATGAAATGAATGGGCTTGGAGAAAAGTCACAAAATGTAGAAAGTGAAGTAGGAAGTTGGAGAGCATTAAATTGAATGGGCTAAGAGAAAAGGAGTAAAACGTAGAAAGCAAAATAGGGGGTTGGAGAGAATGTTTCCTAACCTTAGGGAGAAACTCTATCAAAAATAGTAATAAATGTATCATTATCACTTATAATAGAAGATGTGCACTATATTGTAATCTAGTAAGAATATGAGTAACATAAAAAAATTAAGTCTGTCCATATATTAATATTGTGTTTTAAAAACCCTCTGTAGCACTTTGCCTGACCACTTGTATCTGAACGAACAATTGTTAAAAAGATTTTGAGCACCACTGACATAGAACTTTAGAGGGAAATTACAAGTTTTGACAAAGATAAGTGAATATGTGGAGATGACAAATATGTACATTATTATTAATTGGACTACTCTAGACTTGGTTCCCTAGATTCTAAGAAGCAGCTTTGTCACATTTTAAAATTTCATAAATAAGGGTGTAGTAACTAAAGTATCCAATATTATTCCTGGGCATGCTGTAAAAAATAATTTAAGAATTTTTTGAGCTACTGAAAGCATTGTTAAAGAATTAAGAATGAATAAATAAATAAATAAACAAATATTAAAAGATGTTAGCTACCTAGTAATTACTTTGTGCAAAACATACATGGCAGATCATTTTACTAAACCATTGCCCTGTCATCCTGCATAATTTTGAAGTATCAAAGAAATGCAGCATTATTTTGCATTATTTTGTCTTTTTTAAAAATATTTTTGACATAGAAGAAGGAATTTTATTGCAGCCCTAAGAATCTATACATTTGCAATGCTAAAATAAAGTAATGTGTTTCTGATATATTTTGTGTGTTGCAGAGTGACACATTTCAGGAGGACTTGTTTCCAGACACAGCTGCTCCCACACCAGCAATCTCTGCTCGTGAATGGATAAATGGGAGAAACTGTAACCCAGTTCTCATGTCCTTGAACAAAGGTAAAGAGCTAAGCCTGAAGGTTGTTGACAAATGTGTGTAACAATCTTTTGACTGATATTTTGAACAATGCCCATCATGCTAGTTGTTTAAAGCCACATTTTGGAAACTGTTCTGTTCTTCCTTCAGGTGACATGATCAGGTAAGGAATTCTACTTGGTTGTCTCCTTGGTAGAGATAGTGTTAGACCTGGCAGGGACCGTGCTCAGTGCCCCCACTATCAGTTTAGAGGATAGGTAGGAAGTTCTTAGTTGAAAGAGATAAAATTACCCCATTTTTTCAGTAATTGTTTGGTTAATTCTTTGCATGAGCTGTAGATACAACACATGACAGGGAGGATGTATGTGCTTATTTACAAGTTATATTTTTCAGTTCGTTCATTAATGTGGGTAACAGGGCTGTAGGGAAAGTTGTTGGATAAATTTATTTTTTTTTTTTTTTATTTCACTGTAAACATACTTGAAATGAAGCTTTTATCATACTTCATAATTAAATATGGATATAAGGTGTACAGAATGCAAGCTATTGTATGAAACATTTTATATATGTTATGTATTTAATATGATATGATGTGAAAGATTGTATTTTAAGTTCTCCATGGACCATCTTATGCCTGGTTTTGTATCACCATTGAATGAGCTATGAAATTACAAAGAACAAGGCATTAAGGAAACTCTGTGTGCTATGAAATTGTGTGTACCTCTACTTTATTGTTTAGAAGTAGTTCTTAAATATTTTGAGTTTGTCATGCTATTTACTGCAGGAGTCAGTACTAGTAATCTTTTGCCTCATATTGCGACTTCAGTACTGGTAATCTGTTGCCTCATATTGCGACTTCTAGGTTATGGCACCAGGTAGTCTGGTAGGTGGATACAAATATTTCAGTGGAACATACAGTCTCCATTTTCTGCCCTGAATTTAGAGGCATTATGTTTCTGCAAAATTGTTGTTACCGACCTACCTGGTGTCACAACCCACATGACTGCAATATGAATTTTCACTTCCATAAGAATGTGAAATCTTAAATATATTTCCTTTTCATCATCAACATCATCACTGTTTTAAAGTGAAAGGAATCAGTTGGCCAGTTTAAATTGTGCATGATTTGTAATTTTGCTGTTCGTGAGCAAGCAACCTTACGTAGAGGGGTCTTTCTTATGTAGAGGGGTCTTTCTTACGTAGAGGGGTCTTTATGGTAACATGTAAATGTGTTCATTCTGGTTTTAGTTTAAGAATTTTCTGGCATGGACATATACAGATTAGATATGTTTAGATTTATGAAAATGAACACACTTAGTGCTGGGTGGCTGATCTGTTGGCTACTGTTACTTATGGATGTTATGCCATCAGGTGACCTATTGGCCACCATTTTAAATGTGTTAAACTTTCTTTTCACCCATGAGATTTCATCACAACTTTACAATTGAACAGCATGACTTTTTAGTTGTTACAGATGTTGTTATTTCTCTATTTTGACAGGTTATCTCTTTTTAGCATAACCTGCCCATACAGGCTTTCACTAAGAGAGTTAGATACCCCTTAATCTGAATATATTTATTTTTTAACATTATATGCATTAAGTTCAGAGAGATGTGAAATGTTAGACTCAGCATACTTCATTCAGAACATAGTGCCTTGAAAGTGAACATTAGCAGAACAATGCAGTTTTGTTGCTGACTGTCATTCTGTCTTTTGTCAGCAGGTGTTGCCATCCAGACCCAGAAACCACAGCCTTCTCCCACTGTGGTGACCCCAGTAACACTTCCTACAACCAACAACATCAAGAAGTTTGCTTTTCTGTCTCAAGAAACAGTGCCTGATTATCGTCCTCGTGACAGTGTAAGTTCTAGTCTTACGATGGATATTAGTTTCTTTACACTTATTGTAAGGGATCAAACAGTAATATGACTGTATATATAGTGTAAAATTATAAAATTATGTAATCATACACAACTCTGAATTTATTGGAAGTATTAGTTGTATTTCTAGATACATGTTTTTGCTCATATACAGAGCCATCTTCAGGCTAGTCTTTAGAGTTGTTTGTATGTACAGTTGTTGGTGATTTGAAAGTTACGAGATCTCGTATTACCAATAGTAGTTAAAATGTTAGTGGTAATTCTATATAAAATATATTATTAAGACAAAATTAAAAAAAATGGTGATATGACTGTTACTTTTTTGGGTGTGATATTTGGTCACTTAGGGAGACCTGGAGGTCTTGGTGTCCCTACTGTTTGTCATCAGCATTACAACTTTAAAGTTTAACAATCTCAAAACTCTGTAAGTTAGTTGGGTCTCTTGTCACTACTGTTTACCTAATATATCTTGTTACAAGGCACTTTCAAGTGAATTTAGTAACTTCACTAGAATGTAAGCTCAGTTGTCAGTGGTCTCCTTGTATTGGCAGGTGGAAGTGATACCACTGCCACTATCAGAGAAGAGTCAGAAGACCAGCAGCAACCAGAATACAAAGTTTCAGCAGATACAGCAACTGTTTGCACAGGTAAGTTGGAAGTGCTAAATGTAGTGCTTCAACCACATTTAACCATTAGAAAGAACAGTAACTATTAGTGTTATCAAATCAAGGAGGGTAAAGTGGGTGGGAAAAGAGGTCAAAATTGTGTTCAAGGTATTGGTCAGGAAACGTGAAGGGAAGAGACAGACATCTTGGAAGGCCCAGGAATACTTGGAAGGGTATGTTTTAATGACATTGGCACATTGCTGATTTATTGCCCACACTGCATCCTTAACTCCCAAACATTAAATACAAGGGAATTAAGTCAATAATATTGATCGAAACTAACACAGACTGTCATAGTGCACAGTGCATCCAGCTGTCTAACTGAGCATAAAAAATCAGCATGTAATATGCTGTTCAGGATCTGTGAATTTTTGCTGCAAGTAGAATGTGAATGGTGGACATAATGCTAGACTCATAGTTTACAAGAACCCAGTGTACATCATTGTTCCAGCTAATGCAGTGAACTTACTGGCCACAAGTGGAGGAAACTTGATATTCTGGTACAGATAAGATTGCACTAAATGAACAGATGGTACATGTGCATCTTATTTTTCAGCCAAACATCAAAACAAGTGATGAATACAAGCGAGGTGAGCGTACTGAACAGTTGGATGACAGTCCCAAGACAGAGTTCCAGGTGAGAGGCACATTCTGAGGAAGATCTACAGTGAAACCTCTAACCACTGTTCCTTTATTCATGGTTTTCCTGAAAGTATTGCTCATTTCATCTGGTCCTGAAAATTTGCCCATATAAACAATGTTTAATTGTACCAGATATATCATTCCTTAAAGTATTGTTTTCTGTGTCACCCATTCAGAGTTCTTGGTCCTGACTCTCAGTATTGCTGGAATGATGATTTTTGAGAAAAATGTAGTGAAAGTAACACAATGTTTTGGAACATGCAGTAGCAGTAACTTGCCTGTATCACTGATTACTGTTAGCTTACAAAATATTGCAATGTGTTAGCCAAATATGAATGGTGGTTGAGTGGTGGTAGTAATGGGGAAAGTGGAAACCTGTGAACTGTGTTTTGCAGTTGGTAATATACTACTATTTTTCATCATTCTCTTTCAGTCTCCTTGAGTTTGACAGTTAAAACTTGTGTGATGTAGTGTTGTTATTCCTGTTATTTGTTATTCATGCTGATCACATTTGGAAAATAATTGAAACCACGTTGTTTTAAAAATTTGAAGTGTCACAAATAAAAAGGTATGGATGACAGTATCCAGTTTTATGGGGTTTTTATGGGTGCCTGATGCTTCAATTTGTATGTAAAGTAGAAAAACTTTGTTGTTTGTGACCAACTGTGCCACTCATCCACAAGATGTGTTGTTTCTATGGAATGTAAAATTTGTGCATTATTCATCAAACTTTGCAAGTGTGGTGTTATTGTGAGAACTGGATATGGCTAGATGCTGCGAGGGATGTCACGTTTGGTTCTTATGCGTCTGTGGATAACAAGCTTGCCACACATAGTGTTTCCATCTTAAACAATTTGTGTGATGATCGTTAGGGTTGTGGCAGCAACGTTGAGGAGGAAGAGGAAGGTGAACATGACCTTGCAACAGTGATATGTTTTTCTGAAGCCCATGCTTCTTACAAAACTTAATCATTCTTCTACTTGTGAAGCATTTGTGGGCATGACAATCCGAACATTTTTAACTTGGAACTGTTGCTATTTCATCTGAAATGTAAGATTTCAAACTAAACAGCTGTCATTACAGATTTCTTTAGAGAAAATTCATTTTCATATCAGCATTAACGTAATTCTTTATTTGTTTATTATTTGTTGACTTAAATTCAAAATGTAAAATTTTAATTTTTTGTCTTCTCATGTTTCTAACACATTTAATGATCTTCTGCAAAACTTGTTTTCTTGTATTTATAATTTGCTGTCCACAGTCTCTTCAGAAATGATGGATTGAGGTTTCACTGTGTATCTACCTTGATGTTAGGACAAAGTAGTTCAGTTACTGTAAGAACTTAACCAGGAGGTAAGATAAATCTTGACTGGTTCTCCCACCACATCCCTTTATGTCTTCACTCAGACTTGGCATGTTTCATGTGATAATTCATAATCGTAACACTGGATACATTTTTGTAGGTTACCTACTGAGTGGGTTTGTGTGAATGTTTCATATTTATCCACTTTTTAACTGAACAACATGTAATGTAATGGGATTTATCTTTCAAGCCATCTCCTACACTTGAACCAACAGTAAAGTAATTGATTATGGGTATGCTCTTGTGTTGTCATCCTGTTTAGATTCTGGAGCAAATAAAGAAGGCGGAATCTTAGTAAATAGTATGAAATTTATTGCAGTTGCAGAGGGCATACTCACGGCAGTGCGAGGAACTGAAACTTTTAAGGAAGCAGTTAGCAAATCGTGAGCGGCGAATCAGAGAGCTGGAGGAACAAGTACAAATGTTACAACTGCAGCAGCGCAAGTTGCAGGTGACACAGAAGTAGTTACCATCACCTGCAGAGTAGTTCGGTTGCTCTTCTTCCACTACACTTCCTGGCACAAAATGTGGGCTGATAACAGTTTTTCCCAGGAAGAATGTTTTTCATTGTAAGTTAGCAGATAATGGAGAGTAATGGAGGGAAATGGAGGTTGCAGCATGACATTTTAAGGAAAGCATAACAATTACCACTTTGTTTTATTGGACAGTATAATAAGGCTATGGGAGGCCAGTGTATGCTATTTAATATATCAATTTTAGTTGGAAATAATAATGCTGTATTATGTATGGGGGGAGTGAGGTGTCCAAGTAGATCATTATCATATTGACTGTGCAACAGAACATGTAAACTTTCTTTTGTGTTCAGAAAACTTTTTTTCGTCAGTAAGAAATGTAATGGAGAAGACAGGGTTATTCAGCAAGGGAAAAAATGTTGTACTGTGTAGGGGTATATAATATGTTCTGTTAATGTACTTGAACCCTTCAGGATGGTAATACCTGTATCTTTGTACCATGTGGTGGGAATTAGCCCTGGGAGAATGTCAGAATTGTACATACATTCACAAAAATTGGCTTAATTTCTTGACTGTTTTTATGTGGATGTAGCACATGTAGCATACAATGTGGTAATGGAACAACAAAAATTATTCTATTCTAACTAGAATCTAAATGTCATGTTTGATGTACATGTAGAATATCTTGAAGCAGGAGTCTCTGTTACCTGTACAGTATGATCATTATATCTTAATATCCTTCAGATGTTTACTCACATTGGAAATGTCACATTAGGCAGCCTATCAGAAGATGAGATTAAAGCATGTTCAGTACAGAACAATGTTAAGAGAATCATTAACAAATCAGGAAGACAATAACTGTTGTTCAGTAAAATAGTTTCTTATATACAGGAAGTGACATACATACATTTACTAGAGTTTGCATTGTCTGAAGAAGGAAAACAGGACAATGTTTCAATGAAAAGATATTTCCTGATGTCTTCTCATTTATCTGCTAGAATGCATGTGCTGTAGCTGAAAGACTTGTTTGCAAGTGACAGTTTACTGTATCAGAATTTCAGTGTCGTTATACATGATTGGTATCTTTTTAATACTGAGTTCAAACTCAGGAAAGTCAGTCCAGGTTGCTAAAACATTGTCGTTCTAGACACAACTGTTCCGTATCAGCCCATGGATGTGAACAGCAAGACACTGAGTAGTATGATAAATTTATCATAAAAGATATCTCCTTCATATGTATTACAGGTAGGGCATAAGATGTATTGTTCAAAAGTGTATTTGTAAATTGTCCTTATCAGATTTAGCATGTTTAATCCATGACAGACATGACATGATATTTAAATAAGATTTTTATCTCTGCTACTGCAAAGCATCTTTGTTACATTTTATATAATTCCTTATTTGCATTTAAACTGTAATTTTCATGAGAGTAGACTTTAGTGTGAAGTGCTATGTTTGTTTTGTGAATTTTAGGTACTTTGTACATGAATGGATTTGGTAGGATAGTTCACGTTTTGATGTGAAATACTGAAATACATTAGTTCTGGATTTGTGTAGTTTCAGATATTTCACCCTTCATAAACGGGGCATATGTGATAAACATTGACATTCAAACAACTACAGGAATGTGTTGACTAAAGCATGAGCATTTGAAGAAGATGGAACATGTATAAGCTAGTGGTCTGTAGATACCCTGGAGTGAATTTCCTGAAAGAGGAGGTGGCAGTGATGACAATTTTGTTGTTTGGCAAGTGTTCTTAGATTCCTTATTTATTTTACATACATTTATTTTGCAGAGGGAGGTAGCTAGGCTATGTGCTGGACACCACATAATCTGGGTTTGATTACTGGCAGGGGCATCTTGTTTTAATCGAAAGCATCCAGATCAGTTCTGGGGCCCATTCAGCCTTTGTATGCTGTGGGCTCCTTCCTTGGGGCTTGAAAGTCATCATTTCTGTCTACTGTCAAGGTGAAGAATGTGTGGGGCTGATTCTCCACTCCCACATGCCATGATGTTTGATTAAGCACAAGGAGAACTTTATGTTTACTTTTTATTAAACTTATATCACTGTTTTGACTTACTAATTAGCTGTTCCTCAGCACCTGATCACATGTACTAATTTGCACAGACACTGCGTGGTGTTTCCACACCATCACACATTCCAGCACATGGATTCTACTGTAGTTAAGGAGAATTTAGAGTAGCATTTACTCTGAAAGTATGTCTGTGTATTGGGGACTTTTGTTTTCAGTATCACATAGAAATGATTGGGTATGCTTTATTGATGTGAGATATAAAACAAGTGACTTCTGGCTTTGATCTGATTTTCAGAAGACTGATTATCATTCACAGATTGCTGTTACTGCAGTGGTTTTAACTTTAGAGAGATCCCATGATGATTTTTAGCTCTGTCTTAATGTTTATATTTTACCTTCTATGTTGTTTTTACAGCAATGTTTTATAAATGAAACAGTTTGTCTTCCGTGTTTCATGTTACTGTATTTTCAGTATTGAGCATAGCCAGTTCCCTTGGGTATGTGTTCTAAGGTCAGTATTAGATGAGAGCTGCATTTTCTTAACCATGGACGTTCAGCCCGCCCTTGACATTTTTTACATCTCAAATCCTCAGAAATACCTGTTGTTACAGAAATATTTTTGATGGACATTACGTTGTTTAAATAAAGAATACATTTGAGCCCATTTCATGAAGCAAGTCCTTAAGTTAGCTTTACTGACGTCTACAGCCACGTGCTGACTCTCTCCAGGTCAGCATTGTCACATTTCATACACTGTATCTGTTCTCTTTCTGTTGCATAATTTGATGTCACTAGAAGAGTGGGCAGTGATATTCAGGATTTGTAGCCTTAGATAAAATTGCTAGTATCTGCATATGAATTGCAAAGTGTGCCTTGTGTTGCGTTTCATGTTAAATCATTAAGGCCTGCTATGGAGTAGACTGAGGTTTTTGGAGGTGGTGAAAGTAGTTACATGTCTTACCATTGGTACCTTGTTTTGTGTGTTGGACAGCTGTGTGTCATGTGCTTCAGCATTGTTATTTTGTGGTATATTATTACACTGTAAGTGATTTACAAATGATGCTTCAGAGCAACAATTTTGTTTTTGAGGTAGCTTAAGAATAATGTGTACATGAATCTTTATACATTTTAACCTAAGTGAAAATCTGTTAGTTAATGCCTGCAATAATGGACAAACCTTTAAATTTTGATATCTGAGATTGTACATTTAGCCTGTTGATATGATATCTTAGTAGATGCCTGCTTTAACAAGCTGCAAGGGAAAATTCCAAACATGGGTCCACATGTTTAATGTTGAGCCATGCTGAGTGATTGATGAAAAGGTTACATCAAAATTTCACAGTGCAGGTTTGAGTTCAATAGAGTTTTCTGTTCATTTTAGTTAAGAAATATAAAATGAAGGGAATTTGGGTTATTTGTTACTGAAATGAAGTTAATGTGTTTAATTTTCTGGGTTAAGCAAACATAAGTTTTAATAGCAAGTCATCTTACAAAAGAATTGTAACTGATTTGTGGAAGTGATATTTGTTATTAATTAGTGTTCAGAATGTGCCTGTGCCTCTGGAAGTTTGGATGCTGTTGAGAAACATCTGTTTTCAAAAACTACTTTATCTATATATGTTAACCCTGGCTAGAATTACTTATGGGTTGTCAACTTGACAGGCCATGTGTCATCATTTCAGAATTGCTAACATTCTTGAAAATAATTGTTAAATATAATACAGTTTTGTTGGTTTTCAGGTATTGGAAGTGATGCCTTTATGGTCTTAGACATTTTGCATATATTTAAAAGTTTTGTGTGGCTGTAGGCCTTGTGTGTTGGCTGTCAGGTGATTTAATACAGTTTCTCACAGTAAATAGTCCAAAAAAGTTGTGCCACACAAAATTTTGTTCTGAATTAGAATGTATTGTTTTATAGCCGGGTTGCAACATTATGGCCAAGGTAGTATATATTGTGAAAAAGTTCAAACCTTTGTCAAAGTGTGACTGTCATATTACTCTGTTACAAGAGGAGAGCTTATGAGAGGAAGAGCACTTATGCTGTTCCATTACATAGCGCATGCTATGAGAGGAACTTATGTATCTGAACTATGTTGCATGGAACAGACAAGTCTTATTGTAGAAGTAAGAGGGTTTGTGGTTGGGTGTCTTGTTATGGGTTGGCAACCCAATTATAATGAATTCTGTCTGCTGATTTTTAGTTTCTTTTTTGAGTTGTATCAGTGATGGGAGTAATGTAATTTTTAACTTTCTTTCCCAGTTTGTTACAAAATAGTATAGATCAGTTGTAGAATACATTCTGGATCATTATTGTTCTGTGGCTCATGTTTAAGAAATGTCGGTTTTTTAATGTTATGTTGATGCCTTATTGGCATAAGTATGCATTGATAGAGTTATGAACTGTCTTTGAAGATATTTTGAACCACATACCACTTACTGTAGCTGAGATTGAATTTTTTTAGGACAAAAAGCATAAGCCTGTGTGTTCTTGTATTAATATAGCTTTGGAAAGCCTGAGCAGAGCTTGCCTAATTCTTTTCTCACTTCCACATCTGAATACATACAGGACCATTGTGAGAATGATGAATAAATATTTTCTGTATAATAGGTGATTGTAGTACTTCTGGTATACAATTCTTCGAGTTTATTGATTGTAGAAAGAATGAAGTATATAGTGGGAAAGTATTTAATGTTTATGATCTGTGTGTCGCACTACTGTGAAGGCACATGTATGATTATTTTTATTTGTGCCAGGCTAAGCAGCTGAATAATTCCCTGGCAGGTAGCTTTATTTCGAGCACCTTGTGATACCTAATGCATGGAACAGATGCAAAAGGCACTGCTGATAGATGCCTGCACTGTTACTGTTACTTGTTAGTGTTTTTTTACTGGGGTTTTGTACTTTGCCCTTTGTTTTAACATTGGCATTCAGAACAGAACACTTTGTTTAGTTTTTGTTTCCATTTTCAGGTGAGAAGATGTGGAGACATTGACTGAGTTGATGTCAGTCACTCTATAATCTAAGTCACTTGTGTACATCTGTATGTCAGTGTGATCATGTTTTGTCAGTGGGAGGTTTTAAAGCATTTGGAGGTACCATGAATGAATTTCTGTATGACTGACAAAATCCAGAGAAACCTGAGAATGGAAACAGACCCACTTCCCAAATTTCACAATCCAGTAATACTGCATGTGGTAAACCATTATCAGAATCCTTGAAATTTATTGCTGGTTTTAATTTATGTTATTGAAATACAGTACCAAACATATGTACATTATTACATTTAGAAATATGTCAGTAATAATAATTGTATATTAATGCATCTGTGTTAAAAATTTCTAACCAAAGAAATCTCCATTCAACATTTTGTTGTTATGAATGCTGCTTATCTCTGTTGTCAAATTTATAGTGTTCATACTTTGGCTAGGATATCCTGTCAAGGTTTTTGTCAGTTTTTCAGCTTAACACAGCAATGACTATTAAAATTCCTGTCTTCTGGAATGTGACACCATGTAGTTTTGTAGATAAGTTCCATGTTTCCTCCAAGACATCAGTAGCTCTCTCTCTCTCTCCCCCCCCCCCCCCCAAAAAAAAAAAAAATAATAAACCCAAAAAACATATTTTTTTTAAAATAGAAAATATAAAAAAAAAAAATATATTTTTATTTATTA
>Ga0123357_10005894_pt1 | contig 14790 bp, 12 predicted proteins | sample TergutEmb28metaG_FD_89873 | JGI IMG/M metagenome (GOLD analysis project Ga0123357, IMG submission 89873) | Embiratermes neotenicus P4 segment gut microbial communities from Petit-Saut dam, French Guiana - Emb289 P4 | ecosystem: Host-associated > Arthropoda: Insects > Digestive system > Gut ...
CATTGACGATTCAACATGCGTTTCCATATGGCCTCCTGTTGGCGAGTGAACAGCCCAAATCCTGAAGCGCCCATGTGAACGCAACGAGAAGCCGATATGAAGTTCATGTGAAGCGAGGGTGAACACCTGTCGAGCGCAATCCCTGCCATTCATGGCGGGGTCAGCGAGATATGGCATAACAGGCGCCGAAGGCGCCCCGCATTGTGTAGGGGCGGGTTTCAAACCCGCCCCTACGCCGCCCGTACAGAAATCCCCAACCTTCAGCTTGGGGTGACTCAAATGTTCCTGCCGGGCTTTTCATTTTTCTGCGGAAACCCCTACCATATGCCCTATGAAGATTCTGATCGTCGATGATGAACAGGCTATTGCCGATACGCTGCTCTATGCGCTGTCGAGCAATGGTTTCGAGGCCGATAGCTGTCGGCTTGGGGGCGAGGCGGTTGCCAGGGCAACAAGCGGAGGCTATGCGCTCGTCATTCTCGATGTGGGGCTGCCGGATATGAGCGGCTTCGATGTGTGCCGCGAAATCCGGCGGAGTTCGGAGGTGCCGATCCTGTTTCTTACCGCGCACGCCGGGGAAATCGACCGCATCGTCGGGCTGGAACTGGGCGCGGACGATTATGTTTCCAAGCCTTTCAGCCCCCGCGAACTGGTTTCGCGCGTGCGCGCAATCCTGAGGCGCACGCAGAAACCCGTGCCGGAGAATCCGCCGTTCTCCATCTCTGCCCCAAGCTTTCAGATTGACCGGGAGGGTTTGCGCGTCGCCTGCAAGGGGCAATGGCTCAATCTCACCCGTTATGAAACCCTGTTGCTCATCTGCCTGCTCGAACATCCGAGACGTGTCTATTCCCGCGCCCAGTTGATGGACAAGGTGTGGACGTACGCCGAAGAAACCGAGGAGCGCACCGTCGATACCCACATCAAGACGCTGCGCGCCAAGTTGCGCGCGACGCTCTCCGGGCAAGATCCCATCACGACTCATCGTGGCCTCGGCTACAGCATCGACCCTTGAATATTTCCGTCCGTTTTTTTCTCGGCTATTTCCTTGTGCTCGGGCTGGCAGCCTGGTTCGTGCTCAACACCGTCACCGATGAAATCGGGCCGGGGCTGCGCCAGGTGCGCGAGGAAACGCAGGTCGATACGGCGCATCTGCTTGCGGAACTGGCCGCCTCGGATCTGGCAAGCGGACAGATCGCCAACGGGCGTTTCAGCAAGGCCGTGCAGGCGGTCAGGCTGCGGGATCCCGGCGCGCAGATATTCGATATCCAGAAGGAAAGCTTCGATTTCCGCGTTTATGTCACGGACGCGAATGGCAAGGTGGTCTTCGACTCGGAAGGTTTGCACGTGGGGCATGATTTTTCCCGATGGAACGATGTTGCCCGCACCCTGCGGGGGGAATATGGCGCGCGCACCTCGCGGGACAAGCCCGAAGACCCGGCGACTTCCTGGATGTACGTCACTGCGCCGGTCCTCTGGCAGGGAGAGCGCATCGGCGTGCTTTCCTTCGGCAAGCACAATGTGACGCTCAACCCCTACATCGAGCGCATGACCGGACGCATCCGTTCCAGCGGACTTGTCATGTTGATGATCTCGACCATCGTCGGCGTGTTTCTTTCCGCCTGGCTCGTCCGGTCGATCAACCGTCTCATCGCTTATGCACGCGACGTGAGCGCCGGGCGCAAGGCGTCTCCGCCCACCGACGGCGGCAGCCAGTTTTCCGAACTCGCGCACGCGCTGGCGGCAATGCGGGAACGGCTGGAAGGCAAGCAGTATGTTGAACGATATGTACAGAACCTCGCCCACGAAATGAAAAGCCCGCTGACGGCCATCGTTTCGGCTTCCGAATTGCTCGAAGGCGAGATGCCCGAAACGGAACGCCAGCGCTTCACCACGCTGATCCAGGAACAGGCCAACCGCCTCTATCTGGTCATCGAGCGCATGCTGCAACTGGCAAGGGTCGAACAACTGCAACGGCTGGAAGACCATCAGGCGCTCGATCTGGCCGGCCTCGTCGGGCAGGCGGTCGAAGCGCATCGGGTCGCGCTGCAAAAGCGCAATCTTTCAGTGAAGCTCGAAGTCGTGAGCGGCGCTTCCTGCCATGGCGATGCTTTCCTGCTCCAGCAGGCCATCGGCAATTTGCTCGACAATGCCATCGACTTTTCCCCGGCAGGCAGCGCCATCGACATCCGGCTGGAAAAGACGCCCGACAGCTTTTGCCTGAAAATCCGCGACCACGGCGAAGGTGCGCCGGAATACGCGCTGCCGCACATTTTCGACCGCTTCTATTCGCTGCCCCGCCCCGCCACCGAGCGCAAGAGCACCGGGCTTGGATTGCCCTTCGTGCGCGAGGTCGCGCACCTGCATGGCGGTGAGGCGCATTTCAGGAATCATCCGGAAGGCGGCGCGGAAGTGCTCATGGAAATCGCGGCGGGATGAGGGTTCAGCGCACTTCATTCCCGTGTTTTTTTATTGAGATTTTCTAAATTTACTTAAATAATGTTTAGCTACTGTGGTGAATTTCAATCAAAAATTATTACAGTAATTTAGAAAATTTGGGCTGGAATGGGCATAGCGTCCATCCCGCATGCAAGGGACTCCGCCTTCGGTGTTCCCTGCGAAGGCATTGATTCCCAATAAAAAACCCGCGACCGAAGCCACGGGTTTTTTTGATTTTGCGAAAGGCCGCGCGGGCTTCAATCATCCCTGCCGAGAAAAATGTCGCGGTACGAGGTGTAATAGGAAATGAAGAACATGGGCCCCACGATCAGCATTCCCAGTCCGACCGGAATGACGGCGAGAACCCACAACACCGTCATCACGAGGAAAAAAACGATTCCGGGCAGAATGTTCTTGAGGCAGGCGGAAAAACTCATCTTGATGGCGCGAACCGGCTCGACGTTGTGCATGATGACCAGCGCGGGAGCAAACCAGATGCCCATGCCATAGACGAAGGAACCGGCCAGCACGACGATTCCTCCAATGACCATCGCTGCCACGCCGACGCTCGTCCCCGCCGTTGACGAGGATTTTGCGCCAGCGATCATTCCAACCATCGCGGTGCCGAAAAAGAGAAAGGCGACGATCATCAGCACGATCATGAAACCGAAGGCGATCATGCACACGATCAGCAAGGGGCCGGTCTGGCGTTTGAGGCCGATGAAAAAATCGCTGAAGGCGAAGGAATCCTCCCGCTCAAGCAAATCGCAGGAATAAACGACGCCTGCGACAAGCAGGATCGGCAGGAACATCATGACGAGGTTGCCAATGAACGGAATGAAGGCCGATACGAGGATGGTGGCGCCATAGGCGAGCGCGAATCCTACCCACAATCCGGCCTTCTGCTTGAACAGGTTCCAGGCGCCGGAAATCCACGCCAGACTGCTTCCCGCAGAAACCGTGCGTCCGCCCGGAATGAAATTTGCGCTCTCCACGCCGGGGTCGAACCCCACTTCCGCTGTTGGCGGCGCATAGGGATTGACGGGCTGGCTGGCGTTTGGATGATCCATGGATTTCCCCTTTGAAATAGTCAATGCCGGATGGTTTTTGGCTGAAGAAACGCTGTTCATTATATCGGCTCCCGCAAGGCAGAAAAATGCCCCTGGAAAATCGAGGGGACGCATGAAAAAAGACTTTTAAAAAGACTTTTGATTTTGCTATCTTGAGTCTTATAAAAGATGTATTATCAAGAAACAGATCAGCCCGTCCGAAAAGGGTCATGATCATAATAACTACGGCCCAACCTTGCTGCTGAAAGGAGACACAGCATGCTTGAACCTTGTCGTGCCCATGCCGTCGAGCGCGCTGCGCCCGGCGCCTTGCTGCCGCCGCATTCCAGGCAGCAAGCAATCGACCCCATCGTGCAACTCGTGCAACTTCGGAATCCTTTCGCCGGAAGGAAAAGGATGACTGGCGCAGTTGCGATCAAAAAATGACGATAGTATTTTGCCCAGCGATTGAATCGTGCGCTGGACAGGCAGGATGGCGCGCGCGACCCAGGCCATACGGGTTCGGGGTCGGGCGCACCAGGAAGAGCGCCGGGCGTGGAGTCATCATGAATGACCCGCGACGCGGCGCTGATTGACGTTCAACAATTGCTGAAAGCTTGCGCAGGAAAGATATGTGAAAACCTGCGCAAACAGGATGCGCCCATGAAGGAAGAAAGGAAGGAAGGAGATATGGCCTCGGAGTTGACGCAACGGATTCAAAAGAATCCGCAATACCAGGACCTGACAAAGAGGCGTGACACCTTGGGACGGTGGTTGGCGGTCCTGGTGCTCATCGCTTATTACGGGTTCATTCTGGTGATTGCTTTTGACAAATCATTGTTTGCAACACCGATCGCGCCGGGGATGACCACGACCTGGGGAATTCCCGCAGGATTTGGCGTCATTCTGCTGACGGTGGTCGTGACGGCAATCTACGTTCGTATTGCCAACCGCGAATATGATCGCATCATCAAGGAAATTCTGGACAAAGAGGTGCAACCATGAGGGCAATGATGCAAGGGATTCTCCGGCAGGGGAGAATCTTCAAGGCCATCGGACCAGGCCTGGTGGCCTTGTTTGCGGCAATCCTGCCGGGCTTGGCCTGGGCGGCGGACGTCGTTGGCGAAACGCAGAAACAGGCAACGAACTGGACGGCAATCGGCATGTTCGTCGTGTTCGTCGGGATTACGCTGTGGATCACCAAATGGGCCGCAAAGCGAACCCGTTCGGCAGCGGATTTCTATACGGCTGGCGGCGGGATCACCGGATTCCAGAACGGTCTGGCCATCGGCGGCGACTACATGTCGGCAGCATCCTTCCTGGGGATTTCCGCCGCCGTCATGGCAACCGGCTTCGATGGCCTGATTTATGCCATCGGTTTCCAGGTGGGCTGGCCGTTGATTACCTTCCTGCTCGCGGAACGCTTGCGCAACCTGGGACGCTTTACCTTCGCCGATGTGGTCGCCTACAGGTTCCAGCAGGTTCCCGTCCGGATCTTCGCGGCTTCCGGAACGCTGGTGGTCGTCCTGTTCTACCTGATTGCGCAGATGGTGGGCGCAGGGCAACTCATCAAGCTGCTCTTCGGCCTGGATTACATCTACGCCGTGGTCATTGTCGGCGGGCTGATGATGGCCTATGTGCTGTTCGGGGGAATGACCGCGACGACCTGGGTGCAGATCATCAAGGCGTGCATGCTGCTCGGCGGCGCAACCTTCATGGCGTTCATGGTGATGTTGCAGTATGGATTCAGTCCGGAGAAACTTTTCCAGGCGGCTGTCGAAGTCAAGAAAAGCGGCGCGATCATGGGGCCGGGCGGATTCGTCAAGGATCCGGTTTCCGCGATTTCCCTCGGAGTGGCGCTGATGTTCGGCACGGCAGGATTGCCGCACATCCTGATGCGCTTCTTCACCGTACCCGATGCCAAGGAAGCAAGAAAGAGCGTGCTGTGGGCGACGACGTGGATCGGCTATTTCTACGTGCTGACCTTCATCATCGGCTTTGGCGCCATTGTTTTCGTCAGCGCCAACCCCGAGTTTCTCGATGACAAGGGCGTTTTGCGCGGCGGCGCCAACATGGCCGCCGTTCATCTGGCCAACGCGGTCGGCGGCAATGCCTTCCTCGGGTTCATGTCGGCAGTGGCCTTTGCGACCATCCTTGCCGTGGTGGCAGGCTTGACGCTCTCCGGCGCCTCGGCAGTCTCCCACGATCTGTATGCTTCGGCCATCAAGAAGGGTAAGGCAACCTCGCAGGATGAATTGCGGGTTTCCAAGATAACGACCGTTTTCCTTGGAATCATCGCGGTCTTCCTCGGAATTGCGTTCGAGAAACAGAACGTTGCCTTCATGGTGTCCCTGGCATTCGCGATTGCGGCATCGGCCAATTTCCCGGCACTGTTCCTTTCGATCCTCTGGAGAGGCTGCACGACGAAAGGCGCTGTTATCGGCGGGTTCATCGGATTGATCTCCGCGCTGGTGATGACGGTGCTCTCCGATGCCGTCTGGGTCGCCGTCCTGGGACATCCCAAGGGCAGCGCTCCCTTCCCCTATTCTTCGCCGGCCATTTTCTCCATGCCTCTGGCCTTCCTGTCCATCTGGATCGTTTCGATCCTCGATCGCAGCGGCCAGGCCGAAAAGGAGCGGCAAGATTACGAGGATCAAAAGGTTCGTTCGGAAACGGGCCTGGGAGCGTTCAAGGCAGCATCGCATTGAGTGTTTTTTTCGGTCTGCCGCCTTGCGTCGCCGGAATGTTGGCGACGCAAGGCGGGGTTCAAAAATTCCTTAACCCTGGATTCCAGCCATGGCAGCGACACGTTTTGATTTATCGCATCCGCCTTTCGATTTGCTGACCCTGCCGGAAGCTTCTGCGTTGTCGGCATCCGCCGATATTCTGTTTTTCGGCAACGATCAGGAAATCCTCGCTACCGGCAGCGCAGTGAATTCCCTTTATCTTGTGATGAAGGGGCTTGTGCGCGAGATGGTGGGCGAGGATGTCGTCGGCGTTTACCGCGAGCATGAAACATTCGATTGCCGTGCGCTGGCAACAGGGAAAACGATTCACAGGTTCATCGCCCATGAAGAAGCCTTGCTCTGTGTTTTTCCCAGGGAAGACGTCCTCGCGCTGATCGAAAAGAATCCGGCCTTCGGCGCGTATTTCTTCGCGACGGTCTCCGACAAATTCGGGCAGTTGGCGCAAAGGCAGGACCGCCGGGAATGGCAAAACCTGTTTACCGCAAGAATCGGCGATGTCGGATTCCGTCCGCCGGTGTTCATGGAGGCGTCCGCGACGATTGCCGATGCTGCGCGAATCATGAAGGAACAGCGCCGCCGCTCCATCTTTGTGCGCGATGGGGAAAGAACGGGAATCTTTACCACGGGCGATTTCCGCGACATCGTGGCCAATGGCGTTTCCAACCAGACCCCGTTGGGGGATCGCTCGCAATTCTCGCTGTTGAGTTGCGAAAAGGACGACTATCTTTTCAACGCGCTTCTGTTGATGACCCAGCGCAATATCCACCACGTGGTCGTCACTGAGGGAGAAATCCCTGTCGGCATGCTGGCGCAGGCCGACCTTCTTTCCTTTTTCTCCAACCATTCGCTTTCGATTGCGCAGCAGTTGGAAATGGCGACAAGTGTCGATGATCTTGTCCGGGCGACGCAGGAGATGGAGACCCTGGTGTCGACCCTGGCCGTGCAGGGCATGAAAATGCCGCAACTGGCGCGGCTGGTCCAGGCGCTGAACACCCAGTTGGCCGCTCGCCTCTGGCAGATGGTGGCTCCCCCGGATGTTTTCGAGGGGAGCGCCTTGCTGGCCCTGGGTTCCGAAGGACGCGGCGAGCAGATCCTGAAGACCGACCAGGATAATGCGTTGATCCTTGCCGAGGGATTGAACGAAGAGGATGTCGAACAGGCAGCCCGGAACTTTACGGAACAAATGCTTCGACTGGGTTATCCGTCCTGCCGTGGCGGAATCATGGTGAATCAGAGACTCTGGCGGAATACGGTGCGGGACTGGAGCTGGATGCTTCAGGACTGGGCAAGGCAATCACAGGGCGATGCCTTGATGAACCTGGCTATTTTTCTCGATGCGGAAACAGTTTCCGGATCTCCGTCGTACCTGGCGGCGTGCCGGGATGCCCTGCATGCGGGGCTGCGCGACGACGCTACCTGGCTTTCGCGGATGGCGCTTCCCATCGAGCAATTCCAGAACAAGAGAATGGAAGGCGGGTTCTGGTGGCAAATGCTCAACCGCGAAAACAATGCGCAACTGGATATCAAGAAGGCAGCCATTTTTCCGATCGTGCATGGCGTCCGTATATTGGCGCTGGAAGCGGACATCAGGCTGAACAATACTTTCGACCGCCTTGAAGCGCTGGTGTCGAAGGGCATCCTGGAGAAAACACTGGCAAATGACCTTTCGGAATCCTTGGCCTTCCTGATGCGATTGCGCCTGGAAGCCGGCCTGGAATCGCTGCGCGAGCAAAAACCTGTCAGTAACGATATAGATCCCGCATCGTTGTCGACCCTGGACAAGGATTTGCTCAAGGACGCACTGCTGGTGACGAAGCGATTCAAGCAGATGATCCATCAGCGTTATCACCTCGACAGGTTTTGATATGCGTGCAAACCTGTGGCAAAAATCGCAGCGCCTCTGGCGGATGCGCCAATTGCAGGAGCCTTATCGATCCTTGCTGGGCGAGAATGATGGCGTCCTGGTCAGCATCGACTGCGAAACCAGTTCGCTGAAGGTGAAAGAGGCCGAGATCCTGTCGATCGCGGCGGTGTGCATCGATGGCCGCCGTGTTTGCGCCAGGGATGCGTTTTATACATTGGTCAAGCCGCAACAGGCGCCCGGTCATGAGAATGTCCGGATACACGGATTGCGCCCGATCGATTTCAGCGAAGGATTGCCGCTTCAGGAGGCGCTACGGAAATTCCTGGAATTCATCGGCGGCAGAACCTTGGTTGGCTATTATCTGAAATACGATGTTGCGGTGTTGAATAAATACCTCAAGCCGATGCTGGGAACGGTTTTGCCCAATTACGAAGTTGAAATTTCCGGACGCTATTACGATTGGCGATTCGCCGATTATCCAGGGGCCTATATCGATTTGCGATGGGATACGATCATCGATAATCTTCATGTTCCTCATCTTCCGAGGCACGACGCGATGAACGACGCGATGACCGTTGCGATGATGTATCTGGTGCTGCAATCGCGAGGGTATGGCGTGTCGTAGCGGCGCCGCTGTCCCGGAATGTCCTGGGCCCGCTCCTGCGCGCCACTCGACCTGTCCGGCGCATCCCTTGCGTACACCCTCATTTTTCAGGTATGATCCGCGCCTCGTTTGGCGCTCATCGTTCGCCGTTTTGTCGGCGCCGGCTCCGGAAAATGGAGTGTTTGAACGAAGCGAGCAAAGCCCGTTGGGGAGTCGCCAAGTTGGTTAAGGCACCGGATTTTGATTCCGGCATTCGAGGGTTCGAGTCCTTCCTCCCCAGCCACCGAATTCATCCGCAGTCCGCGTCACGGCGCATGGAATTGCGAAACAGGCCGCGGGCAGGAAAATTTCCTGCCCGTAGTTTTTTAGCGGCAACGACGGCACAGGCAAGAGACGTATCATGGCTTATGACAGTTTGATGTTGTTTACAGGCAACGCCAACCCGATGCTGGCCGAAGAGATTGCCAAACGTCTCCATATCTCGGTTGGCAACGCGAAGGTCGGGCGTTTTTCCGATGGCGAAATCAACGTCGAGATCGACGAGCATGTCCGGGGCAAGGATGTGTTCCTGCTGCAATCGACCTGCGCACCCTCGAACGATAATCTGATGGAACTGCTCGTCATGGCCGATGCGCTGAAACGCTCATCCGCCGGACGCATTACCGCAGCGATTCCGTATTTCGGCTATGCCCGCCAGGATCGGCGTTCGCGCTCCTCGCGGGTGTCGATCGCCGCCAAGCTGGTCGCCAACATGATCGCTGCGGCGGGCATCGACCGCGTGCTGACGATGGACCTGCACGCCGAACAGATCCAGGGCTTTTTCGATATTACGGTCGACAATATCTACGCCCTGCCGATCCTGCTCGAAGACATCCAGAAACAAAGCCACCAGAATCTGATGGTCGTCTCGCCCGACCACGGTGGCGTCGTCCGCGCCCGTTCGCTCGCCAAGCGGCTCGAATGCGATCTTGCGATCATCGACAAGCGCCGCCCGAAAGCCAACGTCGCGGAAGTCATGAACATCATCGGCGAAGTCGATGGCCGCACCTGCATCATCATGGACGATATCGTCGATACCGCCGGCACGCTGTGCAAGGCGGCCCAGGCGCTGAAGGAAAACGGCGCGCAGAAGGTTGTTGCCTACTGCACGCATCCGGTGCTCTCGGGCGGCGCGGTCGAGCGCCTGCAAGATTCCGCGATGGACGAACTGGTCGTGACCGACACTATTCCGCTCAGCGAACAGGCGCGGAATTGCCCGCGCATCCGCCAGCTTTCCGCCGCGACCTTGATGGCCGAAACGATTCGCCGCATCAGCAACGAAGAGTCGGTTTCTTCGTTGTTCATCGAATAACGCGCCGCAGCAGCATTTCCGGCGCCTTAGCAACCCCTGCCTGGTCGCGGGCAGGTTTTTTTTCATCATCAGGAGTCTTTATGAAATTTGAACTCAATGCACAGAAACGCACGACGCAGGGTTCCGGAGCGAGCCGCCGCCTGCGCAGCGCCGGCAAGGTGCCGGGCATTCTCTACGGCAAGGGCAATCCGGCGGTGGCGATCGAAGTCGATCACAACACGCTGCTGCTCAGCTTGCGCAAGGAAGCCTTTCATTCCTCGATCATTACGCTCGACCTCGACGGCGTCAAGGAAAGCGTGCTGCTGCGGGACTGCCAGCGCCACCCCTACAAGTTGCAGGTACTGCATGTGGATTTCCAGCGCGTGGCCGCCGATGAAAAGCTGCACCAGAAAGTGCCGCTCCACTTCATCAACGCCGACATCGCCCCGGGCGTCAAGCTCTCCGGCGGCATGATCAGCCATGTCGTCAACGAAATCGATATTTCCTGCCTGCCGGCCGATCTTCCGGCCTTCATCGAAATCGATCTGCAACATCTGGCTGCCGGTCAGTCGATCCACCTCGAAGACATCAAGCTGCCCAATGGAGTCAGCGTGGTCATCCACGGCCAGGAAAATCCCCTCATCGCGACCGTGGTGGCCAAGAAGGGCGAAGAGAGCGAGGAGGCCGCAGCCGAAGCGACGCCTGCGGCAGGGACTGCGGCGAGCTGATATCCCGCCGCCCGCAAGGCGTGTTTCCGGTTTTGCGCGCATCCTCCGGGCCGCCGCCTGCCTTTTTCGCTGGCGGCGGCTTTTTCTTGAGAGCGTCTGTCGCGCCCTCCCTTTGCGAATGGACAAGCCCTTCAGAAATTCTAAATTAGTGTAATAATTTTTTTCTGAAACCCGCTACAGTAAAGAGTTTTACAAAAAAATTATTTAACTTAATTTAGAATTTTAATCCAATATCCTCATCTCTCCCATGGCAGCGCCTCGCCTCATCGTCGGTCTGGGCAATCCTGGCCCCGAATACGAAAGCACCCGGCACAACGCCGGGTTCTGGTTCGTCGACGCGCTGGCGCGGCAGTTGAAACTCAACCTGATGCCGCAGGGCAAATTCTTCGGCAGCCTCGCTCGCGCCAATGAACTCTGGCTCTTGCAGCCGATGACCTTCATGAACCGTTCCGGCCAGTCCGTCGCGGCGCTGGCGCGTTTTTACAAAATCGCGGTGGAAGAAATCCTCGTCGTCCATGACGAAATCGACCTTGGGCCCGGCGAAATCCGTCTCAAGCAGGGCGGCGGAAACGGCGGGCACAACGGCCTCAAGGACATCCAGTCCGCGCTCGGCAGCCCCGACTTCTGGCGCTTACGGCTCGGCGTCGGGCACCCGCGCGAACTCGGTCTGCGGCAGGAAGTCGTCGACTTCGTCCTCTCGCGTCCGCGCCAGGACGAAGCCATCGACATCGACCGCGCCATCGACCGCTGCCTCGCCGCCTGGCCCCGGCTTGCCGCCGGAGAATACGCCCTGGCGCAGCAGGATTTGCATCGCAACCCCGAATAACCCCTTGATCCGCCGGAGTCTCTCCGGGAATCTCCCCTCCAGCCAAGGAACCCAAATGAGCATGAAATGCGGCATCGTCGGCCTGCCCAACGTCGGCAAATCCACCCTCTTCAACGCCCTGACCAAAGCCTCGATCGCGGCGGAAAACTACCCCTTCTGCACCATCGAACCCAACGTCGGCATCGTCGAAGTCCCCGATCCGCGCCTCGATGCGCTTTCCGACATCGTCAAGCCGCAGCGTGTGCAGGCGGCCATCGTCGAATTCGTCGACATCGCCGGACTGGTTGCCGGAGCGTCCAAGGGCGAAGGGCTGGGCAACCAGTTCCTCGCCAACGTCCGCGAAACCGACGCCATCATCCACGTGGTGCGCTGCTTCGACGATGAAAACGTCATCCACGTCTCCGGCAAGGTCAACCCGATTGCCGACATCGAAACCATCGACACCGAACTCGCGCTCGCCGACCTCGCCACCGTCGAAAAGGCGCTCAACCGCTACCGCAAACCGGCGCAGGCCGGCGACAAGGAAGCGAAAATCCTCGTCGCCGCGCTCGACAAGGCCTACGCCCAGCTCGATGCCGGCAAGCCCGTCCGCGCGCTCGACCTTTCCAGGGAAGAACGCGGCAACCTGCGCCCCTTCTGCCTCATCACCGCCAAGCCGGTTCTGTATCTCGCCAACGTCGCCGAAAACGGCTTCACCGGCAACGCCTATCTGGATGCCGTGCGTGCCCACGCCGCCACCGAAGGCGCCGAAGCCGTCGCCCTGTGCGCCGCGATGGAAGCCGAGTTGATCGACCTCGCCGACGAGGAAAAACAACTCTTCCTCGCCGACGTCGGCCTCGACGAACCCGGCCTGAACCGCCTCATCCGCGCCGGCTACAAACTGCTCGGCCTGCGTACCTACTTCACCGCCGGCGTCAAGGAAGTCCGCGCCTGGACCATCCACGCTGGCGACACCGCCCCCCAGGCCGCCGGCGTCATCCACACCGATTTCGAAAAAGGCTTCATCCGCGCCCAGACCATCGCCTTTGATGATTTCGTCGCCTGCAAGGGCGAGCAGGGCGCAAAGGAAGCCGGAAAAATGCGCGCCGAAGGAAAGGAATACGTGGTGAAAGATGGGGATGTGATGAATTTTTTGTTCAATGTTTGATGGATTTTGCCGAACCCGGCTCCGTCACGGTTCCTGTACCTTTGGAGCGCGCTTCGGCTTCGCGGTCTTCTCCTCGCGCGCGGCCTTCACGATGGCTTCCGCAATCCGGCGGTCGCGTTCAAGTTCCTGCCGCAACTCTTCCTCACTGGGCAGGTAGGTCACGTACTTCGCGGCGAAGAGCTGCTGGTGTTCGCTGAGGATGGAGTAGCGCGCCATCGCCTCGTTCTTCTCCGCGCAGAGAATCAGACCGATGGTGGGGCCGTCGCCTTTTGTTCGTCCCTGCGCGTCGAAGAGGCGAACGTAACTATCCATCTGCCCGACATCCTGATGGGTGAGCTTGCCGAGCTTGAGATCGACGAGCAGGTAGCACTTGAGGATGATGTTGTAGAAGACCAGGTCAACGAAGAAATCCTCGTCCGCGAAAGTGATCCGCTTCTGCCGCGCGACGAACGCAAAGCCCTTGCCCAGTTCGAGGAGAAATTGCGACAGCTTGCTGATGATGGCGTTCTCGATGTCGCTCTCGCGCAGCGCGGGGCCGCCTTGCAAGCCAAGAAAGTCGAGCACGATCGGCGACTTCATCAAGTCGGCGGGCTTCTCGACGGTCTGGCCTTTGCGGGCCAGTTCCATCACGCCATCCTTGTCGCGACTCTTGAGCAGCCGCAGATGAAGCTGGGTGAATATCTGCCGTTCGAGGTGCTCGACCGGCCAACGCTCCTGCTCGGCTTCGATCTCGTAGAAAGTGCGTACCATCGCGGGCTCGACCTTCATCAACGCGCGATAGTGAGACCAGCCCAGCGCGGGAGAGAATCCTTCGAGCGGCGCCGGGTCCAGCGCGGCGAGAGAAACGCCACCTCGCTTGTGGCGAATCTTGCCGGAGGCGCTCGCCTCCTCCGCGCTCCCGGATTCGCCACTTCCGATGTGGCGAATCTCGGGCTTGCGGGATCGGTACGCGATGTAAAAAGCCCTGAAGTAGCGCAGGTTGGTCGATGAGTAGCCGCGCCCAACGCGCGATTGAAGCTGTTTCGACAGATCCTCGATCACTTCCTCGCCATACCCGGCGCGTGGATCGCCGCGCTGCACGTATTCGACAATCTCGCGCCCGATGTGCCAGTTCAGCAGCACCATCTCGCTGTTGACGGTGCGCAGGACACGCGAGCGCGCCTCCTCGATGATCGGAGAAGGAGAAACATTTCGCACCTACGGTGCGAATGGTGGGGCGTTCAGTCTGTTCTGCCCAAGCACGATGACGGTGCAATGGTTCTGAGCGCGTGTAATGCCGTTGTAAAGCAGCCTGCGCCGATGCTCGGCGCTGCCTGTCGCCGTGTGCGGCCACAACACGATGACGTTCGGAAACTCGCGGTTTTTGGCGCGCTGAATCGTCATGGCCAGATGGCCGTTCTGCTGCCGGAAACCCAGACGCGAACGATTACGCACAGCCTCCCGCACAAACTCTTTGACTTGCGCCGAGGTGAAGGACGCTTGCCCGTGCGCACGCCGCAAACGGTCCATTCGGTTGATTGCCTGCACGATGGGCGCGTGTTCGACCAGCGGCGTTAGAAGCGCACGAAGATCGGCGCACGACGCAGTTTCTGGCAATGCGACGTCGGCCAGTAGGGCATCCGCTTCGTCGTTGTCGTGGCGATCCCAAGTATGCGGATACGGCCCGAAGGTCGCGCCGTTCTTGCGGGTATGCTGCTTAGTTTGAAGGGTGTTGAGCGCCGCGCGGATAATCGCGTTGCCCGCATCGGGCGTGAGAATGACCACCGGGCCGTGGCGCTGCGCTATATCGTTGGCAATCGCCCATGTCAGAAGCGCGTGGTTGGCATTCGTGGCGGGTGCGTCCAGAAGCCGGAAGCCTGCGCCGTTCCATGATGTCCGGTTGTTGAACGTGTTGGCCGTCAGAACGGCCTTCACATCCTGGCCTTCACGCACAGCGAGCGCGGCGGCCAGCAGTCCCTGCTGGGTCGTGCGCCGAACTTGCGTGAGCCGGTGAGTTTGACCTGCGCCTTCTAGCCAGCTCATGAGGGGAGCGGTATCGCGTCCGTTGTGAAGACACTGG